>Ga0208904_1000255_pt1 | contig 46474 bp, 65 predicted proteins | sample AntAceMetag02UKB_FD_184774 | JGI IMG/M metagenome (GOLD analysis project Ga0208904, IMG submission 184774) | Saline lake microbial communities from Ace Lake, Antarctica - Antarctic Ace Lake Metagenome 02UKB (SPAdes) (version 2) | ecosystem: Environmental > Aquatic > Non-marine Saline and...
AGGTTTCAGCAGCAGCACAAATAACTCTGATAGTACCTGTAAGTGGCCCGATACGTTCACCCGGATAGAGTGGAGTATCATTAACATCAGCCGCACCACCGTTATCTCTGTAGAATATTGTATGAACACCGTCATTAAGTATCTCAGCTTTAGTAAGAGTAACAGACGAAGATGCAGCCGTAACAGCCGCAGCCGCAGGTACACTTGATATTTCGTTAGCACCTTCGAGTACAGGAAGGTTGCCATCAACAGGTGTGATCCCGTCTATGTTTACATCTGAACCTCCACCCTGTGATCTTTTAGAGACATTCAGGTTACATGTCCCCGTCGCTACAAGGATGACTGTTCCTGAAATTGTATAAAAATCGTAGCTGTCAATCTCCGCATCAGTAGTTACAACATCAACTTTCTGGGATTCAAGTGCTGTAACTGCAGGTGTTTCGACCGTAACAGTTTCGGCAAGTATCTTGTCATTACCGAATTTTTTATAGAACTTAATGGTAAGTGTGTCACCACCGGCTATGTTCTGGACAGCAGCACTAAGCCATACCTCGAAGTCAGAGCAGAAGCTGACATCTCTCAATGTTTCAACTATAACTCCTGTAAGTGATTCAGACATAACCGCATCATTCTCAGCTACACGTTTTGTATTTCTACTCTCAGTGTATTTCTGCTGACTATCTACATTACCAATTCTAAGTTCGCTGTTTGATTTAACTACCATCTCTAATCTCCCTGTATAAGTTCTTCAGTATATTCAAAAAGTTCCTTGACCATCGGCACACGCAATGCCGGTTGCCTCTTAAAGTTATTATAAACGTTTTCATATACATAATCAATAGAATCTTTCTTACTGTTCCCTATCATATCGAAAATCTTATCTCCAACCATGAGGAAAAGAACAGCTGCTGTAGATATTGACGGTGCAAGTATTCCGCTTACATCACGGTATCCCAGGTTGACCATACCTACCAGTGGAGCGATCACGGGGGTTCTTCCAATACCGTATGAGGCGAATGAATCAACTGTCTCATCATCTGTAAGTTTAGATAATGCAAGCATACCGAACCACGCGGAAGCCAACTTAGCTGCATTGACTACCGGAGCTTTATCTCCTGCATCATAACTTCTTTTAACGCCACGCAGTAAATTAGTATAATACATATTCCAAGTCATAAATCTCATTGCTCTGGCACTAGCCCAATGTTTTTTATACTTGGTTATCATTCCCGGTCTGAAGTATCGGCTGTAATTAAACAGCTCCGACCGTACTGACATCCGTGCAAATCTCGAAAGGAACTCGGGTTTATTCTTAACAGCTTCCATTATGTATTCACGCTCAAGTGAATTGAACTCGTACATGTGGAGATCTTTAACAATCCCGTCAATTGCTTTTGCACTTCCTTTAGCAATACTATCAGCATGTCTGCTATACTGGCGTTCACCATACTTAACGGCAGCTGTAAGCCCAACACCACGAGCTGAAATATCCGACATCTTAAATATAGTCGTCAGCGCACTAAATACACTCTGCATACGCCCATTCATTGTATATAGGGACTGCATCGTGACATCAGGAGCTTCGTATTTCCAGTAATCTGCGAATGCTTTCTTGAGTATTGGTTCTTGGATTCCTTCAGTCATGCTCTTAATTGAAAGCTCTATATTGGATTTGGAACAGATTTTCTTGAATACTGAACTATCACCTTTACTTGCCAGAAACGCTTTAACGAAAGACGGTGAATCCTTTATAGCTCCAAGTGTAGGCATAATACCCTTGAACATCGCAGTTGTCGGCAGTACCTGTAAGAAATTAAACAACGGCATCCTCTGTCCTTCAACAAATCCACCGAAATCACCGAGAGGCAATCCAAGTAAGGATGTCACAGATTGACCAAGCGCAATCGCAGTGTTGGCATCCGTTATGGTTGCAAGTCCTTTGGTAAGCCAGTGTGTAGGTTGCTTCTGAGGTGCGAACATATCTGACCATGTAGTCATAATATTATTAAGCATACCTCCATAGGCATCTGCATAATTCTGTTTTCCTGATCTTTCAACAAAATCCTTGGAATGATTAAGTGCATCAAAGATGGTGGCACTTTTTCCAATATGATCTATGAATTGTTTCCCTGACTTATATGTATTCTCATTAACAACTGAATCGAAATACTGACTCATCTCATCTTTCGGGTCTAGTCTAAGATCAAAGTCAATACTGGCTTTCGACCCTTCGATATTTCTACTCATCTTATGGAATGCCCTCTGTTCTCCTGAATAACCTCCGAGACTCTCAACACCGTACTTCGCTATTTTAGCCTGTTTAATTGTCTCCATGTGTTCAGGGCTTGGTTTTACTGGAAAATAATTAATACCTATATCATGTATTTCACCGAAGGACATATTTTCTTTGAACATTATCGCATCATCCTGAACATTATCATACAGGGATGCCACTGCTTTAACTGAATCATCGAAGTCTTTTGGATGTCTTGATTTTGCCCTGGCAACTTCACCGTATAGAGTAACTCGTTCGATGTTCTTAACTCTATTGAATAAAGATACATCATCAACTGAAAGACCAAGCTGTTCAGCTAATACCCAATCACCTTCAATCTTTTTAAGAGGTACACCCGCATCATCAAGTTTATTAGCAAAGCTAAACCGACTTACTTCCATACCACTCACATATTCACGCATAAGTTTCCGCTTTTCGATACCCATCTCTTCCATTAAGTTTCCGGAATTAAACTTAGCAGCTTTAGTCATTGTCTCAATAGCAGCTGCGTTGTTAAGAAACGAGTGAGCCATCTTACAGGCATCAGCACCGGCTTTATTGTCATACTTCAAGAACTCGTCATGCAATGTGCTTATCTTATCACCGAGTGTCCCGCTGAATCTCTGAATATTACTGAAGTTGTTTACCTTCCTCATTGTATCTGAAGCAACCCTTCTTGTTGCAGCTAAAGTAGCATACACATTCTTATTGAGTGCTTGGACTTTATTAAGATCGAAGCCATCAAGATACTTCTCAATTTCCCCTGTCTTTATCATAGTCTCTATACGAGCAGCAGGTGTTCCTGTAGTGGACGAAATTATCCGAGCCATTTCATCTGTGCCACCATAATTCATTAACTCAGAAACCCATTCATTGGTTTTAGCATTGTAAATATTTTTCTTACCGGCATCTCGGAGTTTTCCGTAAAGTTTATTTACATCCTTATAGTCTTCAGGGTTTATCTCCACCTTGAATTTTCTTGCTTTTGCTACAGCATCCTGTAAAATAGCTGACTCACCTAAGCCTGTAACGGATTTAAGTTGTTCTGCCCGGACTCCGTATGCTTTATACGCAATATCATCAATAGCTTTACCGATATAGTCATGATACTTTTTTGCTTTCTTAACTGACTTAGTAACTTTCCTTATCACGTCTATGTTGAGTTCCTTGCTACTAGCTTTCTCTGCGAGTTTAGCAACATCATCACTTATTTTAGCAACATCATCGAAGACTGTCTTACCTATCTTCTCACCGATAACTTTCATTAAAGCTATGAATCCGGATGCTTTACTCATTATCACCTCCGTCAAGCATAGATTTGACAATAAAGTCAATCTCATTATCTCCAACTTCCGGATTGAATTCGGGGTTAAGTCTTACTTCAGGCTCATTCTCTGAACTCTTCATAGCTGTAAATACCTCATCTATCATTTCGCGGACACCATCTCTGAGATCAGAATAAATATATCGGAACATATTCACCGCATCCATTTCAGCTATAGCATCAACATCACGATCTTCCAGACCTCTGAGCGGAGTAATAGGGGGAACATAAACAAGCATACCATCATCATCCAGTTTATCTTTCACAGCTTCGGCAAAGATATCTTTAACACCTTCATCACCACCGAGCAATTCTTTCAATCCATTCTCAAGATCATTTGACATTAGCGAAATACTCCAGAATTGATATTATGTTTTTATGTGTAAGATATTCTCCGGGTAGTTTTTCGAACTCTTCTCTGATAGCCTCCTTAGAAGTCTTACCGCTTGAGATAGCTTTTTCAACTTTATCCACAGTTGAATTAACAATCATCTGAGGCATATCCTGCTCCATCTCCTGCATTATCTTGCCATCGTATCTTACTCTTGTATTCTTAGCTTTTATTTCATCAGCCATTAACAGAGCTTCGTTCTTCAATTGTCTTGACAAACTGTTCTTCATTCTCTTGCCTGCTGATCTTCCGAATGCGCTGATTAATTTACCGGGACCCCACATTGCTCCGGTGAATAACATTCCGCCACCTATACTTGAAGCAACACCACCTGCTGTCAGTTTATACTCATTGGATATCTCTCTTCCTTCTGAAACCTCGAAAGCACTAACGATTGAATCGGAAGTTATTTTACTTGCAGCATCGAATCCACCGAAGGTAACTCCACCGTGTATTGGGTTCAATCCTGAAATACCGCCATTAACCATCTTGGAAGAGATCTTTGTGAGTATCCTCGGCATGAGAACAAAACCTAAATTACCACCAACGAATGTCCCAATACCCTCTGCAAGACCAAGTTTAATTGCATCTTCTTTTTTATCAGGCATCACACGAACTTCATTGTATTTCTCAAATCCTTCAGCAACACCCATGGAAGTATTGAATAAGACTGTTGTCGCAATCTCATTACCGACTTTTGAAATAGCAGGAACAGGAAGACCTGATATTGCCAGAATATCTCTTGCAACAGAGCCAGCCATTTCGCCTACATTCCTTGAAATATTCTCATCACCTTTAGGATTAATAAACCCTGCTGTCATTGACTTCACGATACCTTTATCAAAATCTGACATATTGACTGTAGGATCTTCTTCCGGTTCAGTTAAGTGAAACTCTCTGGGATTATCTTTTTTAAACATATAATTCAGGAAATCTGCACCAGCCATTATGCCCGGTATAACCTTACTCGCTATGAATAGAGATACTTGTTTTGCTGCGGTAGCTCCTGCGATTGCACCGGCTGCCGTTCCAATTGGGCCGCCTGTACTTCCAGCTGCTGCACCGCCAATCGCAAATACTGTTCCAAGAGCCACAGTTGCCGCTGCCGACACACCAACCATTGAAGGTATATTCTTAATAGTGGAACGCTTCCAAGCATCCTTAACATCTTTGTAAGAGACGGGTGTGTCATCCCAAGTAACACGTTCAGGTGCTACGGTTTCAAGCTGTTTGTTTATTGAATGTTCTTGAACAACTTCAAGCTGTTTATTCATCTATCTTTTTAACCTCATATCCGGGGATGTCTTTAAATTTATTTTTATTTATCATTGCGAATCGTATGAAGGTCTTAACTCCTATCTGTTTTCCCTCTTCTCTCGATATGTTCCGGTTATTCTTATCTTTGTATCGGCCCTCTACAATATCAAGCATACCTGTCGCCTGTACCATCTGACTCTTAATTTTATTAGCTAACTTATTGTCCCCTTTTTCGAGAGCTTTGTTGAGTGCCTGATAAGCTATTGAAACTTGAGCTGCTTGATGCTGCCATGCGTTTGTATCTGTAACCTTTTCAGCTTGGAGTATTTGTCCTTTCTTGATAAGGTCCACTATTTCAGGATATGCGTTTGCATCAGTAACAAGATCACCTGTCCAAATATCAGTTTTAGTTTTAAATTCCTGCCCCGATTTTATCTTATCAGTTATAGCTTTCAACCCCTTGTTGGTAAACCTATACCCAGCTAACACCAGAGGCGTAACAGCATTGAGAAATTTAGCACCATCCTGTTCATCAGTATCCCAAAGAAACCCATCAAGAGCTTCAGTAAAATGTTTTGACAACATAGCTGTCTGGTCATTAACAGCACCTTCATGGTCAGGATTCTCAACAACTTTAGCATCAGCAAGCGTGGCTGCATAAGAAAGAGGTAATCCCATAGCCTGAAAAGCTACCATTGAATCCATGTAATCCTTAGCATCCATAACGCCCTGTCTCTTTAGGTCATTACCAGCTTTCACTACAAGAAGTTTTGCTTTTATTCTGTCTATTCTATTTCTCTCAGAACGGATAATAAAATCACCTCTTGCTTTTGCTCTGACACCTATCTCTTTCTGTTCAGCTGTGCTGTATAGTCTCTGAGAAGCCTCAACTGCCTGCCCTGTTTTAAGTGCTGACGTTCCATACTTCTGGTAATTATCAAGAATAGTTTTAAACTGAACATTCTTCTGTGTCATGTAATCGAGAACAGCTTTGTTTCTTGTCTTCTGTAATTCGTTAAAATCATCGTTATACGCTTTTGCAAATTCAACATCCGTATTATATCTTTTCTGTAAGAACTCTGCGTTCTTCACATCTATAGCTCTGTTAAATCCATCTACTTGATCTGCTCTCAACTGAATGGCATCGACACCTGAACTCAAACTCTCAGCACCTGCACCCGAAATAACACCTTCACTTCCACGAGCTGTCTGAAACATACCGCCCAATGTAGACATGACGGCAACCCTTGCCATTTGTTCAGCGTTATCATACTTTATTTTCTCAATTTCAGGTATAGGAAGATCACTAACTTTCATAAGTAATCCTCCCGGAACGCTTGCCTTTACTTTTTGGATATCTTCAGGATTTAATGCACCTGACATGTAAGCTGCAAAATCAAGAAACTTCTTAAAAAGAGTATTCGATTTATCAATAGCACCTGTAAGATCATCCATCTTGCCAAAATTCACACTGGGCATACCGGGAGTACTTGCACCACCATTTAAAGCGGAAGATAATAAACCAAGTTCGTCTCTGGTTGCTTTACCACCTTTGGATATTTTATCAAGAATAATATTAAGTGCTTTCTTCTTTTCTGCATCTTCAGGACTTGTTTCTACGTCACCTTTCTTGGCTGGGATGCCTTTGGGACTTCCACCAGATTCAAACCCAGCTTCGTGAGTCCAGCCAGTTGCAGAATCTTTGGCAGATTTAGGAGCTGTCCATTTTGTTGTTTCGATTCCTTCTCCTGAAGCAGCACGACGTCCTTGGCCACCCCACTCTCTAAACACCTGTGTTGCTTCAGGCTTTTCAACAGGCTTTTTGGGATCTTCAACAACTCCAGAGTCACCAGTATTCGCACTATCACCAGTACTTCCAGTATCCTCAGTATTTACTTTTTTCTTTTTCTCTTCTTCTGGTTTAGTCATAATGCACCTCCACCAAACATTCTTTCCATATACCCAAGCATTTCATTCTCAGACATATTATCAAAATCCCAGCCAGAACCAACATCTTTTGGGTTTAATTGAGGTTTAACATCAGCACCAAAATCTAAGCTATAGTCTAAACCTTCAGGCGTTACAGCCGGGACAACATCTTTATTTGGAACAAATTCGCTGTTTGAAAGTGCATCAGTTCCTTCAAGCAAACTCCCTCCAGCCTTAACTCCAGCCCCCGAAGTATAGCCACCAACGCTACCCTTACCACTAGCAGTAGACCCTTTCCCGCCTAGCTGGAACATATTTAGTGCAGGGTTCGCCATTGACGTTACAAGGTTCTTCATTATCCCAGCAAACTGATCGTTCAATCCATTTTCTGCCTGCTGCATTCTCAATACTCTCAGTTGCCGTGCTAAGTTTACACTCTTAGCCTGAGTTGCGTATGCGCTATTTGCCTGAACCTTATTTACAAGTGCTCTTCCTCTGCTTCCCTCTATATATCCTTCGAGTGCTGACTGGCCCTTTGCTCTACTTTCAGATGATCTTGAGAGTAATGATGTTGTAAGCCTTGATCTGTCAAGAGGCGACATACCTAACGCCACCGTGTTGAGTTCGTTCGCCTGCTGCATCCCTGCTTTGCCTGATGCTTCCTGAAGACGGGCTACACTCTGCGGAGATGCTGAATCTGTCATGGATGCTTCGGCTGCATTCTCACCTGCGAAGAACAGTGCCATCTTTTCATCAGCAGAAGGTCCAGGCCACTGAGGTTTATCAGTAAGCATATCGATACCCGCACTAACTGCCTGTCCTGCTCCAGCACCAACAGCCGCGCCGGCAGGGCCACCAACTACAGCTCCGGCTGCAGTAGCACCGCCTTGAAGTATCATAGATAATATATCTTTACCTGCCATGGATTTCCTCCAGTTTGTCAATTTCATTTAGATAAAACTTCATAAATGACCAGTCCCCAGACGGCATATCGTTATCGAATCCTACGGAATAGGGAAGAACGTATGTCGTATCGAAATATTGTTCAGTGGATACAGACATTGGTCTTACAACAAGATTATACTGGCTTTGTTGTGCAACATCACGAATTTGTGCAACATCAAGAATTTGTGCAGTTGTCAATGCTTTAACATTCAGAGATGTGACCTCATTAACTTTATGAAAAAGATTCCTGAATATTTTTTTAAGTGAAGTGACAGTTATTGTCTCGCCTTTAACGAACATCAGCTATCTCCAAAACAGTGCATGAATTTCATAAACCCAACGATTCTGAATAAGAAATTTTATCTCAGTATCATTTCTATAATACCATATCTTTTTTTTATCGCCACCTGATTCTTGTTCCGCTTCAGCTGGCGGGTCAAATATCACAAAACTATTGAACCCACTGAATCCGTCGGGGACTTTCATAACGATCTGCGTAAGCTCACCACTCTTACCACGATCAATCATATAATCCTTGAGAGTCGCTACCCCCCCATCGTTCAAGTCTACCGAAACAACTGACCTCGCTGCGAATTCCATAACATTGGCTCTAGCACTTGTAAGCATGTGGTTCAGTTTGTAGGCATCAACACTGTTTATCATTGATAGTCCTGTGAACATATAATTTGTTTTATCAATCTTGCCATTGAGGTTAAGTGCAGCTGAACTTAAATACTTGAAATTTTCAGGAGAAAGTCTCTTCAACTTTTCGTTAAGACTCCTAATCTCTTTCTGAATATTTTCATCAAAACAATCAATAATATAATCTTTCATGTTATTATCCTGAAAAGTACATCGACTTCACATAAAGCAGTTATGTAATCATCTTCCGATTCTATTAGTTCCTGATCGGTTTCCCATGCAGCCTCATAAGGTAATACAGAAAACGCAACAGCTGTTGTTTCAGCATCAACAAGCATCGGCTGTCCTATCCGAGTTACAAATGACTTAGTAAGATACCCTGAGGTTGTTTCCACTATATTATCTTCTGAAGAAGCCTTTGCGGATATAGCATATAAATTTTTAGAAAAAAGATCACTCCTGGAATAAGGAGCACTACCTATAAAGCTGGAATTATATCTAACATTAGCATCCGAATATTGAGACAAGAGATCTGTCAACTCCAGCATCGAAACAAGCCTAAAATTAGAAGGATGCTTATAAATCATTATCTGTATATTTTCCCTATATGGGTCATACGAATCATCATAGTCAGGTCGTGTAGCGTTATTATAAGCCTGAACAGATGCAATCGAAGCAGCGCCTGCAGCAAGACCGCCGATAACACCAAAAGCTGCGCCAGGAGGACCGCCTGCCGCGAACCCCGCTGCAAAGCCAACAACACCGCCGATAAGTATCTGAGCCAGCTGCTGTCCAAACGGCATTATTTCTTCATCGGCATTGAGATAGTCATAATAAGCTTTTGCTCTCTGTTCGCTTGCCGTGCTAGCTATCTGCCTCTGAGTTGCCAACGACATTCCTTCCGTGTCTCCGGCTATAACAACTGACGGTTTCTCAAGATTCTCCTGGTTCTTGTAATTAAGAGTTACCGTTCCTTTCTTAGAGATCACTGTAAATTTATCTGCATACCATGCGTATTCTTTTATTCTATCAAAAACATCTGTCTTAAAATTAACTGCCTGTGCACTGTAAAGACTGTCAAGAACGGGTGACTGTGCAAGGAATTTGTCTGCATATACAGGATTGCCATGATCGGCAATATCGTTTATTGATGCTTTGCCGAGTGATGTTATTTTGCCTGCCACCTGATGAATATTGTCATCATCCATTCTGCCCTCAAGCATAGCCTCTATTTTATTCATCTGAGAAATAATGTCAGCTTCTGTTACTGCTATGAGATTAAGATTAATTTTCGCCATCATTTCCCCCAATATAAAAAGCTCCTGATGGTGAATATCTCATTTCACGAACTTTAAAATCATCGAAATCTCCGTCAGTCTTACATTTAATTCTGAATCTAATAGCATAATGATCTCTGTTGTTAAGACTTCTTACAGCATAGACCTCTGTCTCTTTCTTAGCAGACACAACAGCGTTGACAATAAGCCCAGTATTTTCATCCTCTGAAAATTTAATCGGTTCAGGCTCAGTATTAAAACTATAGTTACTATCAAGCGCAATTTGTAATGTGGCTCTTGTAGCTGTCGGCGCTGCAACTATATACACAGCCAGGGCAATGTCTTCGACAGCTTTACCGTCTGATAAATCATAATAAATATTAACTGTATCAAACCAGGCATCATATATATTTGCTTTATCCTGTCTTGAAATAAAGAGACTCGTTTTGGCATAGAGACCATTTTCATCTGCTGCAAAAGTAGCAAACTTGGCATTATAAGAATAGACAGTATCTTTATAATATTCAGGCGCACGGACGTATGTATCCACAAACACGGTATCAAGATCCTCCGGAGTATATCTTAGATAATCTTTATGACCTTCGTTCATCTTAATAATGCAGTCGGTGATATCCAAGGTCGGCTCTTCATCAAGTTCGTAACAAGTTCCAACACATAAGAAATACTGTCTCTCATCATCATCCACATCCTGTATGTCAAGATAATCGGTGAAATATCCGGAAGCTGTTGGTGCGAACTTAACTTCAACATAACGGGCATTAGGAGCAAAAGAAAAATAATAATAACCGGCATCATTAAGAAGATGTATTTTAGATATCTGGAACACATACTTACTATCATAATTCATATTAGTTAATATAAAATAACTCCCAGTAACCGTATTCTTTAATGCGTGTAAAGCTGTGTCACCTGCTGTGTGGGACTCTCCTGAAAGATCTGAGCTTGTATTCCCAGATGTTAAATCATAGTCGATAGAGCTGATATATATCCTGCCTGTTGCAGAGTATCGAGAAAGCGAAAGGTCGCCATCCTTCATATTGAATCTTTTCAAATAAGTAATATTTATATTGACAAACGAATAATAGGCAGCTTTAACATAAGTAAGCCCAACAACCTCATTAGATGTGGACAAGCCATTGCTAAAATCATAATTAAGAATTATTAACCCATCAACATTGAAATACAACCACTCATAGCAGAAGTCAACTTGAGATACCCACCCGCCAGTAACAGTTATGTTGTCACTGTAGTTTAGAGGTGTATTCACATAAATAGTTGGAGTAACAACAACAGAAATTCCACGCATATCTATCGTGAAAACACCTGAACGCCTAACAATATTTAAAGAAATTGTTTCATACGATGACGGAATCCCTACAGGAGCAGTAGCAACTGTTCTGACAGCTGTTCCGTCATACATGGCTATTGTGAGTGTTCCGGCATTTGTAATGTAGACATTAAGCGGATAATCTGCACCACCACCAGAATCACTTATCCTAAATAGCGGCTGCGAAGCTGCTGAAGCTGAACCAAAATTGAATATTGTTCTTACAATAAAATTAGCACCATTAACCTGATCAGGAATATCAATCGTATAGGTTCCACCACCGTCACCAATAACTCCACCGGAGTTACGATATTGAACAAGTGTTGACTCATTGTATCCGACTATAGATATTTCGGGTCTTGTGTTTCTGTCTATTCTATTGCAAAGATGTTTCGTGTCATCAGCCGCATCGTTAATACTGCATCTACTCTCAACTGTGAATGACGTTCCATCAAAAGAGATAACTGTCAATCCTGTTGCTGAAGCATCCATACCTGAAGCAACTATCAAACCGTTATCCCTAACCGATATAGAAGCTAAATTGTAAGCGTACACTGTTGAGGCATAACCCGTAATGACAGCCACTGCGACTAATGTTTCCAAATCATAAGCTGCAATCCAAGACTCACTCTGCGTTCCACCTGAAGTATATGTATCTCTACCGCAAACATATAGGTAATTATCATCAGAGCAGACATCCATTATTTCCCATGTATCAGCCGCTATAGCTGTCGATGGTGACGCCCAAGCTTCAGTTGTCGCCGTGTTTAAAGACATATCGGATTTTTTAATTCTAGCGATTACCATGCTGGAAAGATTCGGATCATTTATAACAATATAAATATATTCCGCTGTCTGTGACATGTGTGCGTTATGCAAAGCATTATACGTTATTGATGTTGTTATCCCTACATTCTCAACTATATCCTCTTCAGGAACACTATCAAATAAAGTTGACTTAGTTACCTTACTTGCGATCACTTTATAGGTAGGCGTGCCAGCAACATCATATTCATAAATGTAAAGATAATAAATATAATTAAGATCTTCACACATATCGAGTACGGTGGATTCATCAAACTCGAACGCTTTCTCAAATCCGTTATTGTATGATCTGTCATTCAATGACTCAATACTGTAAGCTCCCATCATTTCTGTTTTGAAGCTAAATGGCACAGCTATAGAAAAATCCGATCGTCTTCCTATGTTGTCTTTGTAAACAAGTGTCTTGAGGGTAGAGGAGCTATCCTTTACTGTATCAGGAAAAATAGCTTTAGTGACTGCCGGTATAAAAGGCATCCTATCCCCCAACCAATTCAGGTAAACCGGTAAATTTAAACTTACCCATTACAAAAGTCCTGTTGTTTATAATAACACATAACTCATCACGATATGAAAATATTCCTGCGATATTGTTGTTACCTAAATCTATGATCTCTTTCCAGCCACCATAGCAAAGTCCAAAGATTCTATTGCCTGAACTAAACCACACAGTATTCTTAGCAAAAGCTATATCAGTATCTGAACCCCACTTAACATCCGTTATAGGAACAGAAAGATTCTCTAGGGAAAAATATTTAATATTCTGTTCAGTGTAATTAACAGTTCCTCTGAATATCTCTCCAGAGGAAGTTACCCCATATACATCACCGTTACTGACATCTTTTGATACAAGAACATTAACTGAACCAAAATCACTGAGATTTTTAACATCCGAAATTTTCCCTTCTTTGCTGACGACATAAACCATATCACGACAAAAAACCATAACACCCTTATCAAACTTAACTATATCGACAACAGACCTATCAAGTGCTACCTTTGCGTCAAGGGTCATGTATCCCTTTTCGGAACCTATCCACAGACCCCCATTCTCAATAACGAAAACTGTCCCGTTATTAACTACCATTTTCTTTAGAAACTCAACAGTCTTCTGCATAGTGTTCAAAGGATATTTAAAAGCACCTACATTTATAAATTCAACAGAGCTTACTGGAAGATATCCAACAGCATCAAGCTCTGTCTGATAATTCATAACACGTCCAACTGTCTCACTGTCATATAATTTAGTAGTACCGTCATCTTCTTTTTCATAAACAGGTTTCAAGTAGTTATCCCCGCCCATAACAGATGATGTAAAACACTTCTGAGATATAGCGACCACAAGCCCGTCGTTCCACACAACAAACCTCGATCCAGATTTAAGATATTCATCGTATTCACTCTGGAGACAAGCTACATCATAATTTGATATCAATCCAGAAACTTCAGTATCTGTTAAATCTGTCTTAGCGTTAAGGTCACCATTAACAGAAACGTAATAATCTTCTTCCTGCGAAAGTATAAGACTAACTATAGTGCATTCCCTTTTCACAATCCAGTTATTATACCCTAAATTTTTGAGCAGCACAAAGAGTCTTGACCTATCCGGAACAGAATAAATATGACAGGCAGGAACAAACGCATAGGGAACAGCTTCAGAGGTTACCTCCATATCAATATTGACTAAACCGACATTAACAAAACCTGTTGTTGCAATTTTGTCATCTCCTATAGTCCCGCTCGCTATAGTCAAATCAGGGCCAGCATTTGTTTTTAGTGAATAGATTCTATTGCTTTTGGGAACATCGCCTGAAGAAATGCCAATCAAAACATCATAGATCATTCCATGTTCGAGGTTTTCGGCATCACCCTCCTTAAGAGTATAATCAAGAAACCCTGATGCAAGATTAACGGGATTCGTAGGAGGTGCTCCGGTAGCATCTGTAGGAGAATATTTTGTTGGATACTCGTCTGCATAAGCCGCATGTCTTATATAAATATTAACATTGCCAGTTGGAACAGACGGGAAAGCTGACGTATATATTTCAGGAGGAGCAGCATCAGCATCATTGTCTGCTATGAATTCACCTTCTGTACCTACAGTCCATGTATCGTCAGCAATAATATCTTCCGTTTTTATTCCTGTTAATTTAACAGCAGGGAGTTTCAAAAACTGTAACGAATATCCTTTTATCAATTCACCTATATTTTGAGGAACAGTTTGCCTGTAAGCATCTTCATTTGAAAAAGCATAATCACACCACATAGTAGCTCTTGCGAATTCCCCGTATGGTGTCTTAACTATATCGGGAAGAAACCCGAGCCTGAATGTTTTTCTCGCAATAATTCCAAAAGAGTGCGAAGGCATTGTTTCCCCAAAGCTCCAGTCCTGCTCGGGACACTCTATCTTAAGGGTGTTAGTAAAACTTCCGACACCTGATGTGTAGCTAGGCTGATCTCTTGTTGCGAATAGAAGTTGGGATTCCTCATTATGATACTTATCAGCAACATCCTCAATGTCCAACAATGAAACAGTCTCTAGATAATTAGATATAACTCCAGGAACTGAATATGTGTTTATGAGTGAAACATAATTCTCAGCATAATCTTTAAGAAGAACAGACTGCGACATTTTACCTATCCTGCCAGACGAATCAACCTGTGCGACCCTCAACTCACCTTTCAGCGAATGTATTCTGGGTGTCTGACTTCCATATAAAGTATTCCCATCATCGTCTTTAGTGCCGTTTATATCATACATCCTTTTAGTTGCAGGAACCAAACTGAATGTTTCTAATGGATTCATTCTCGTGAAATTGACATCGAGATAAATACACGGAGACAGAGTGTTCAGAAGATTGAACTGTACGTTTCTCAATCCATCAAGTCGAGCTTTAACGAAATACATCTCCTGATTATCAGATGTATAAGAAAAACTTATCGCACCGAATTTATTGAAAGTGAAAACATCGCCATACTCATTATAAATACTAACTGAATCATCTCGTATTATTTTATCAAATATAGAGCCTCTTTCAAATTTAAGCTCATAACTGAAAGATTCCGCATCATTATAATAAATCTGCGTAAAGCCCGTCTTATTAACCCTGAGTAAAGCTTCCGGGAAAGAATCGCAAAAACAATAAATCTCTCCTGCACCATTTACAAGAAATGCCAGTTCTGTTCCTGAAATTTCTTCTGAAAAATAAAGAAGCCAATCCATATTAATATCGGTTACAGGCGTAACCATACATCTTGAGCCAAGCCGCCTCTCAACAACTCCATCACGATCTATTTTCATATTGTTAAGATCTTTTACAAATCCGTTTATATCCGTATTGGGTTTCTTAAGTAAACCTTTATTGAAAAGAATACGAGGACTTCTAAACAACCTCTTGATAGATTCTAGCATACCCTTATCGGTTGGCATTACTTTGATCTCCGTCTACCGAAACCAGCACCACGAAATCTTAACTTGGTAGTTGTATTAATAATATCTGAGTCTGCTCTCCATTGAGGATACAGACGACCTTCAAGTTCTGAATACTCATAAGTAATCATAGCCTTACCTATTCTTGAAAAAGAATTTCTCTTAACAAGAAGAAGGAGCAATCGAATATAAGCATCAGGCACAGGCATAATTTGATTATCGTAATCATTGGTAATTGTCCCTGTCGTCCACGCACCGAGAGCCGAACTGTCAAGTGCCACTATGATTGCTGTCTGTGTTGCATGAAGTATCGTGTATGTTCCAGCATATCCTGCTGTTCCTGAAGCTACGATTATTATATTTCCACGTTCAAGATCATTGTCAGCAACCACAAAAGATGTGTTCGAGGAACCAAGGCTACTGGAATCAGTAACCGTAAGTGTAGTCTCAATTTTAAGTTTCTGCGGGTAGATAGATGCGGTAACTCTGAAGACATCCCCTGCAGCCCAGCCATCCTCATTGTGTATTGTTCTCTTCGATGGGCAGTAAATACTATTTGAGCTAACCGTGTTGTCAAATGGCGCAACCCACTGACCCAACCTTGAACTTGACAAGGGTATCATCATTTTATGAATCTCATATATCTGTTCAGGTATTGTCAGGATAGTATCATCCACACATGAATTAATATTTAGATAATATTTCTCTCCATCGCGCACAGGATAATATTCGTCACCTCCATCGTAAAGAGTAATAACTATCTCTTCTGTAAATTTTGCTTGATTTTCACGCATGAGTTCACAAACTGCATCATGTATAAACTCAGGTGTATCAGCTCTGGGAAGTTTTCTATAAGATTCCGCATCTGCTGAATCTCCAGACTCTTTACCTTGCCTTAGGTTAAAATCCAGCTTTTCATTAAACTTAGATAAGTACACAGAAACCTCCCAAAACTAATTAAGAATCTAAGACGTGAGAGCCTGTGCTCCAGTAAAACAAATCACGAAGTACCCGTTGTTGCCGTCTGTTGTGTTTCCGGCTGAGATGCAAAGGTACGAGCTGTACTGAACCAAGTCTGTAGCAACTACAATAACGTTAGCTGCTGCGTCAACCAGGTCAGCAGTCTGAATTGCATTTGTGTACTGAATCAGAAACGCCTTGTCCTTGTTGGTGGCTGCAGCCGTAGGTAGGGTAACAGTCTTACCGTCTCCTGTCTCTATAATTATAGAGTTGACATCTGCATCGACCGTAAGATCAACAGCGGTTTCCTGTGTTCCTTTAAAGAAAAGCCTCGCAAGAAGATCCCAATTTGTGTTAAACCGTTCATCATAAACTTCAACTAACTTTTTCTTATCAGTCATCATATCCTCCAAAAAATAAAATCAATAAAAATAAGGGAGGCCGAAGCCTCCCAATAAAAAACTATCTGGCTTCAACCGTAACAACATAATCTATATAAATCTTTATAAGACCTGTGTCAGCCTCTTCACCCGCAACATCAACTTCAATACTGTTAGCGGCTGCCAACTTAATGTAACCGCCCGGAGTACCATCAACAACTGTGCCTGCAATAAATGTCCCTGTTGAATCATCTTTGTCAAGAGCACCTGTCAAAGCATCTGTGCTTGCTTTAGCATTAAAGGTAACTGTAGCTGTATCAGTACCAGAAGTTATTGCTTCAACTACGTCAACAAAAACGTTACGAATAACTGCACCTAAAGGAAGAAGGTCACGAGCACCCATAAGGTCATACGTTCCAACAGCTCTTCCATCAACAGCATAATCCCAAATAGCTACCGCCATAAGTGAGTGTTTAATGATATGCTGATCGTCTGTAGCTTCAAGATCGTCTCTCTGGTTAAGAATATTAATTCCATCACCAAGCAACTGCTGTGCTGCATGGAGCGAAGGTGCTCTCTGTGCCAAAGTAAAAGCAGCATCTGTAAGGATTTTTGAGCCTATATCCAACATGTAAAGAACATTGTCCGCTCCACATGCTGTTGTGATAACATCATCAAGACCCATGGCTCCGGGTGTCATTTCTGCAAGGAAAATTAATTCACTTGCGAGATAATCACCGTTTACCCATGCGATAACCTGTTCAGCTGTAGTGGTCGCATCTGTAATTTCCACAGTAATAGCACTATCAACAACAAGTACGGTTCCAAGTCCAGAATCAATATCTATCAGAGTAACAGTAATGCCGTTGCCTGGTGTACCAGCAACTCTCGATGTTCCAAGAATTACACCAGTTTCTTCTGGGGTATTAACGCCAGTACCGAAAGTACCAACACCAAGAACTGCTTCGTCAAGGTCAATATCATCCTCGTTATCCTTCACAGTCTTGGGCGTGTCGCCCTGTACATACAGGACGGCATACTCTATCGCATTTTTGACAGGTTTCGTAAGAGCGGTTCTCCATTTTTTTAAGCTAAAAGCCATGATAAACCTCCCTTATACGTTTGTTATACTGAAGAATCCACCAGAACGAGGCTCATTAACTTCGAGTCCACCCATTCCGTCAAATTCTGTCTTATCAATAGAACCATGGTTGATTCTAGCGATCTCTGACATATCAGCATTTTTTGTTTTTCCGTTCTTATCGATATAAGCTCTCTTTCCAATATGAGCAGGATCAACAGCAATAATCATATACTGACCATTACTTTCAGTACCCGGAGCAACTGAATCTTTAATAAGCATACGCACATCATTGAGTGCCTTTGATCTCATAAGATGAGCTTTACCGAATCCGAGAGACAGGGTATTGACCATGTTCACATCAGCAAGCCCAATATCAAGATCTCTAAGATCTGTTCTTTCAATACCAATACTCTTTTCAGCAAGATCATAAATCATCTTGTAAGAGTCATCATTGGTAATGAAGAGTTTATTTTTTGTTCCATAAGCTGTAAGGTCACACATCCAGTTACGAAGATCACTGAGAGTGAACTCTGTTCCTGAGACAACCTTATTAACTCCATTGAAACCATCAGCTGAAGTTGATCTGAATCCAGCAACATCAGTATGTGCAACATTAGCCGGATTATAGAAGAATGGAAGTCCACCACTCATCATAAACTCATCAGATGTATCGATCCCGCCAAATGCGAAATCCTGTGTAAGCAGTTTAAGCTCTTCTTTCTTAGCATAGTATTTCCATGCTCTCTGAATGAGAGATGCTTTCGAGTTATCAATAAGAAAGTCTTCTCCGGCGAAATCAGAATCACCAACAGTATCTCTGGATCTCTGCATCCAGTTACGACCGATGTTTCCTTTCTTATTATTGTAAGGTCTGGCATCGCCATGAATGTTTACAGATGAATTCAGAACATTGATAAATGTAGTTGCAGCAACGAGCATAGCAGTTCCTGCACCAGTATCACTTGTGGTAAGAACAGTACAGTTGTATTTAGCAGCTGAGATTCTTGTTCCAAGTCTGATTATCGCTGTGAGATCAGTAACAGTATCGTAGAGGCGTATAATGTCTCCTTCAAAAAAGAAATCATAACTAGCAGCAAACGTGATGCTTGTAGCCGTCATTGAATTGAAAGTTGCACCGAGTGTGGCTTTCGTACTGAAATAATCTCCGATTGCGTAGCCAAGTTTTTTAGACTTAACAGCTTCAAGTGCCGGAAGGCTCTCAATGAAAGAAACGAAAGGAGCTTCGTCCTTCGTAAATCCCCATGCTTTTTTTCTTATAATCTCATTCAGAATATTGGGATCAGTATTCTGGTCATAAAAGGTCTGCGGTGTATTTCTACCCATAACTATCTCCTCATTTTAATAAACAAAAAAAAATGACTAGAGGAAGTTTTTCATCATCTCGATATCCCGATCAGTATAACCTTTTGCTAGTAACTGTTCACGAGTTAAATCACGAATGTCAGGTTTCTTCTCCGCAGCGGCAGCTTCTCTGGATACAGGGGGTTCATCAGTATTAACCACAGGAGCAATTACTTCCTTCTCTGGTTTTCCAATTTCACTTTCTGTCTTGAGCTGTTTCATTTTAGCGGAACTGTAGTTCTGAGTCTTCGATACAAAAAGTTCTTCATCTTCGAGAATTCGCGGTTTCTCGAAAATTTCAGCTCTAAAAGACTTGTCACCAATTTTGGTTTCAAGTATCTCTTTAAATCCGGGATCTTTTTCAACCATCTCGTCCAACCTTTTTGCAGTCTTCTGTCTTTGCAGATACGCCAAATATTCAGGATCGTAAGCTGCTTCCGTGTTCACTTTCGTTTCGGTTGTTTCTTCGATTGGTTTTCTTTCTTCGGTCATGACATTACCTCCGTCAAGTTTATTTTACGCTTAAACGCTGGAACTTTCAAGTATTTTTCTTATATGCTCGACACTTGTTTTAAATGGGAACATATCTCCACTGAAAACAGATACTTGAAGCTCACTGTTGATTATAGTTGCCACCTTTGCTTTTAAGATCTCGAGATCTTCCATGGTGGAACTCTTTAATATTTTGTTAAGTGGGAAGTTATTTATATCAGCATATATCTCAAGCATATCGTCAAGAGATAGGGTTACGTCCTCAGGTAGCTTCACCTGTACCTCCCTCATCTTTCTGCTGTTGCTTCTGCTGACTGATAGCTGCTAGCTTCTGAGCGAACTTCTCAGGCCCAAGCTGTTTAAGGTCTCCAAGAAGGTCTTCAATAATCCCTTCATCAAGTCCACCCACAGGGTCGCGCTCAAAGTCTTCAAGTCTAAGACCGAATGCTTTAAGGAAAAATTCCTCAGCTTTGTTCGGATCATAAGTATATGGATTTACAGAAGCTCTACTCATAACGATCTGAGCCTTCTGTGCTCTGGTCATCTGATCTTCAGGCAGATACGAGCCATTAACTATCCTGATATTCTTAAAGTTAGCGATATCATCACGAGTTATACCTCTCTCTTCAAGTGCAGGGAATTTAGCATAATGGGCGTAATACATGTACTGAAACATCTTACATTTTACATTGAAATAATATGTATCAAGATTCTTAACTAAACCCGAACTATTCCTCATACTCGCCTGATTGATCATCTCGGCGACTGATTCAACTCTTATCTGCTTTTCCTGTCTTCCGGACATATTCGCAGGGTTAAGACCTGTTATGAGCCAGATATTGTTCATACCCTCGGAATAAAGGAATTGTGAACCATTAGTTACTTCCTGAAATTCAGGTTTCGCAAATAGATCAATAACAGATTTCAGGTTAAGGTTCGGGATATGTTTTAAACCGGCAGGATTAAGTTCCATAATATTATTGAAACTATTATACATTCCTGATGTCAAATTACTCATTGTCTTTGGGTCTATCAATCCCTTTAGCGTTACCCAAGGGAACTTGTTCCTCATTATGGTATTATCTGCAACAAGATTTATAGCTGTAGCAACAAGCTCAATACTCGGCTGAAGCTTATCCATAAGCGGGATTCCGTATGGGCTTTCCGGATCGACAACTGCCGGGCAGATTATTACAGGCAATTCACCGTATATCCGTGCTGAATTCCAATTATCAGCAATAATGAACTGGTCTTCCAATATTGTATATTTCTTACCATTTGTGAGAAAATATTCTCTTATAACGAATCCCGACTTATTCTCAAGACCGGAAACTTCTTCAAGCTCTTTCTTGTAAGTGTCAACAACAAGATATGTTTTACTACCAGCTTTCCCAGCACCAAATCCCCCACTTGATATATTGAGGATACGAACATCAACATCATATTTCTGTTTAATATATTCAGCTGATTTTTCACCAGCAGTTATTACAATCCATTCAGCTGTCTTCTGGACTCTATGCGGTTCAGCGTTAGGGTCGATTAATGTTCTCAGAACATCGTATGAATAGAATCCGAGACTTGAACCATTATCAATTCCCTGTACTTTCTGAGTAATATTTCCTTCCTCATCTTTAACATCAATAATAACGGAATCTGACATGGATTTTATTATCGGCACTGAAATTATTGTTCCGCTGTCAAGAAGATTTATGAGGTTCATGCTGTGCTCAGTCATTATGTTTTCCTGAGTGAATGTTCTCTTGAACTCTTCCATGAATACTTCAGCTTTACCTTTTCCGCTCTTATCATTATGTTCATACACGAATTCGAATGGGTTAGCTGTGAGATCCTCTATCATCTTTTCTTTAATTGCCAATGCTACCGGAGGACAATAAACCGATCGGTTCTCTGTCTCGGCATTATTCCCTTCTATGGATTCCGAATCAGCAACCAGTTTATCGGCTGATATCTCAGGGAGCACCTGTTTTAATAGTAACCTAGCATCTCTTATTGATTGGAACTTACCAGCATGCTTTGTCTGCGCATCCTGTATCCTTGTCTGATACTCAACAATTAGCTTTTCATATTTCTTCTGGTTCAACATCATATTCTCCTTAATATCCAGTTGTCTTGAAGATTGTACGAGATTTATTCTTATTTTGCAAATTGATATCTTTTTCCTTCACTTTAGTTTCATTACGCAACTGCTTAAAATAAGCTGCACTTTCGATAGTTCCTTTAGGTATAGCCATTATCTGCACCATAGCATCGAGGAAATCGAAACCCTTATTTTCTCTGAGTATTTGCTTGATCATCTTAGATAATTTCCAGTGAACTCTAATTGCGCCTGACTGGAACATTGCAGATAACACTGACTGGATTGTGGCCGCCTTGCCCACAGTCTCGCTCTCTTTAGTTTTAGTGTATGGGATGTATTCAATGTAATCCTGATCTAAAAACTCATCTTCCTGCAGTGAAGTAAATATCTGATTCGATACAAATATCTGTGTCCCCTGACTATCGGCAATGAGAAAGTCTGGGTAATAATCTTTTGAAAGTAAGATAACACTTTTCTTCTGGCCTTCAAGACTGAGATTTCCAAGCTCACTGAATTCACCGGTGAAGAAATAGACATTATCTTTATGAACACAGCGGACACATACATCGTTAGATTTCCCATCGTCATGCTTCTTCTGCTTCTTTGAATACGATGAATCTTTACTGATAGAGATAGGGTTATTTTCATGCAACGATTCATAAGTGAAATTCATTTTAGCTGTTCCGTCCGGAGACCATTCATCTGAGTATCCGAAAGAGAATGATCTTACATCGTTCGCTAAATCAATGATAGCCTCTCTCTCGATACCGATCATATATCTCTGTGCCAGGAACATATTCTTTGTGGTGTTTCTTTTCTTCTTATCAATAAAATCATCCGTAACCATCGGATCAATGCGATGCTTGTGTTCTTTACAGAAGGAGTAGATAGTCTTATGCTCGTCCGGGTCCCACGTCATAGGCATTATGAATGTTTTAGTGAGACGTTTTTCAATAGCTTCAGTTATCATGTTCGGGATGTAATATTGTGTGTCGGTTATCTGTATTGGGATTCCCTTTGTTTCTCCTGTCTTTTTATCAAAAACATATTCCTCAAGATCTTCTAAACTGTTAAAGACCGTTGTTATCGATTCAGCTCTCGATTCACTTCCGCTATTTGCTTCAGTTACAAAATCATCCAATTTAACACGGTTATAATGCTGGCCGGTTACATCGACTCTAGGTGTGAATAGATTCCATGTAGATTCACCTCTCATATAATCTGACGGATCAATTATTCTCGCCATATCCTTGAAATCCAAGACACGCATATTAATACGATTCTTTCTAATTACAGTTCCTCTTATCCTATATAATTCCACATCATCAACAAAGAATTCCGGAAACATAACTGCGAGGTTCGGATGAAATAAAGAGTCACGGAGTCGTTTCAGATTATCTTCAGCTTTCTTATCCTCTGAATGCCCGATAAGACATTTCTCTGACGGATCAATTATAAAATCAAATATCGACCGGCATATAACTTCATTGTGAGTTTTTCCTAATCCACGCATCATCATTATGATCGTTGTGTCGGCTGCCTTATCCCACTTGAATACAGCTCCGTAATTCTCAGCACCTTTGTAATATTCCGGAAGAGCACTCGGCCCGTATTTCAAGAACTCTTCCTTTACAATATTAACTTTTGAAAGTCTCTTCGGATCTGAGATAACCCGGACAACCCAATTATTATTATCCTTCATTAAGAATCGAGCTACTGATACACGGGACCGGTAAAGAAAAATAGGATCAGTTTTTGAAATGCCTTTAACAGATTCGCTCACCTTCTGTTCAGCCTTAGCAAGAAGTTTCCTGCAATGATCATTAGTCGCTATATGTTTATACATTCCCGACTTAAACATAGCACTGTCCAAGGTATGCCACAGCTGATCAAATGGGACATCCTTATACGGTTTTAAAACATTATTTTCAACCGGTCTTGGCATTTATTCAGATATCTCCTTTTGTTATTTCTCTATAAACACTGCCAGTGTCTCCAGCCTCATTCTTATTAAATCTAAGTTCCACAACAGTTTCAGCGGCTTTCAGACTACCGCCATCAACCATTATGTCAAGCCACTCACTTATCTTTTTACGATCTATATTATTGCGATACATCCATTTCATACGAGGGATATTCTCTTCCATATCAGCAATGTTATCTTCGATACTATCAGGTATTTTAATATCAAACCGTATGATCGCAAGTGCTTTGTCGTAAGTATCACTCATCAGCATTATTGAGTGTTTCAAGTATATCTATCATTTTCATATCTTTAGTAATATCTTTAGGCATAGTTGCAGCGTAAGTATCCATGCGGTCGATAAGCTCCACATAAACAGCATCAGGCTTTCTACCCTGCACTGCATAGAGTGCGACAGCCATCATAACCATATTTATTTTCAGTAAGTGAACATCGCTTACTGTGAGGTTCTTCAACATCTTCCGGACTTTTTTTATATCCACCTCGATATTCCCGGGAGAGATCGGCTGTCCCGGGAGATTATCAGGATATGCTTTTCTCTTCGGTCCGAGAAAGCTTTTCTTTTCTTCCACTTCAGTCATTCCTGTCACCACGTTTTATATAACTTCTGATCAGATGCTTGAATGCTCTCGGCCTGGAGCCAAGTGTTCTAACTAAAAGATCCCATGTGTTTATGATCTTGATATCCTTTATCGGATCAAGTCTTACAAGTAACTGCCACCATTTTGATTTAGTCATTTTTCGTTTCCTTCTGTTCTTCAAGTTTCTTCTTGCATTTTGCTAAATCGTTCTCCAGAAGATCCATTACACCTTTTATTTTATATGATGTTATTATAGCTTCCGTTTTGTCATCACACATATTTTCAGCAACTCCGTCTATAATCTCAAGACCTATTTTTGTAGTAACCGTATGCTTATTCTCTTCATCTATCCATATATCGATTCTTACCCACTTCATCTCTTCTCTCCATTCATTAAGTTAATCAAAGTGCCGGTAACAATGTGCCGACTATGAATGTTAACAGGTTTGTTTAGTTTGTCAATGTTATCAGGAAGTTTTTTTTGATATAGGGTTCGGGGATATATATACAGTAAACACTATTAATCTCTCTGGGACCATTCGAAAATAAAAAAGAAAAAAGAACTTGACAAACACCTAATTATGTGATACCTTAACACAGGAATCCACTCTAATTTACATTAGTTAATCATTCTAAGCATTTACAATATGTGAAGGATGTAATACCCAATAAAAACAACCAATTACAATCAATTGTCTGTTATACTTTAATTACTCCTTTAATTAAGTAGCAAAAAAAAGGTATATATCAAAAATGATACAATCTGTATTACCCCCCTTTTATTTTTATTCATAGTTACTTTTTCGTTAAATCATACTATTTTAGGGATTATACTGTAACAAGGTAGAATCATTAAGAGTCCCCAGTTGAAACACTGTAACCACCTGAAATTGGCCTCATATTTTTTACTACTTTTATCACTTTTTATCACTTTTTCCTTGACAAGCATTTTAAAAGGAGTAAGATTATAAGAGATCGAGAGTTCTTTAGCAGATGAATACCGTGATAACATTTAGCGAGTAAGGCAATCGAGCAACATTGACTTGTTAGTTCTAGCCCTGCAAACTTTATGTTACACCGTCAATTACAATTGATAGTTGATTTATTAATACTTTAAAAGGAAGGTGAAAAGATGAATTATTCCAGAATGCTTGAACTTGCAAAGATGACCGAAGATCAGTTGTTGGATATCCTTATCAGCAACGCGACTAACAACGTCGGTATAGATGAGAATTTGTACATTCTTAGAAACTTAGTTTAGCGAGTCGGATCTTGACGGGTTAGTATTAGAAGGTATTTAGTTTAACGTGTTTATTAATACTTTAAAGGAAGGAGACCCGCTATGAATTACAAAGAAGCAATGAACGAACTCAAAGGAATGGGAGCAAAAACAACTGATGGCGTAATTATTGATTTAACGAATCCTCTTAAGAAGGAATACAGAAAAAACCTGTATTTTTATCAGGGTTCAGATTTTGTCTTGGTTAGCAATGAATACGTTGATCAGACATACTATTATGAAAACTCTCCTTATCAGGCACGACTTGAAAATGTTATAAGTGCCTGTGCCTTTATGTTTGCTAAGAGGTGTAAACAATGAACAAAACAAAACCACTGGTTAGAATGCAGTCAGTTTGCGGGCAATGTACTAAGTCAAGTTGCCGTGGTTGCAGTAACTATCTCGGACGTGAACAAGAAGTGAAACAAAGTATCTTAACTGATCTAATAGCAGTAATAGCTTTGTTTTCAGTATGTATATTAATATTTATTATTTAAGGGGAATTATTATGCGAAAGTGTGAAATTTGTGGAAAAGAAGTTTCAAGGATTAATCTTGTAAAGGTTGCGGAATTTGAAACTATGCAAATGTGTGATGATTGTATAGAAGACGAAGAAGTAGTTCAGATCATTGATGATGATGATGATATTATAGATGAAGTTTTAAGATCAATAAGGGGTTAATTATGAGCATGAGAAAACTGGAGTTTATCCACGACAACTACACAAGCGGCAATAAAAGAGATTGTGTAAAAGAGATTGACAACTACGGATCTGCCGACTTTTTTTCCGACTTTAGGATATATCTTTATGAGATGTATTGTGGTGACTATAAAACACAACACAAACTCTTTACTGATATGACAATCAGTTATTTTAGATTTAAACAACTATAATTTAAGGGGTTTATTATGATTACAACAACAAACGGAAACGTAGTATTTCACTTTCTTAACTTTTTGACAGATGAAGAAAAAGAGCGGTTCAAAGATGATGGACTTGAAAGAGTCCCAAGAATGTACAGACTGGCAGTAAACAAGGCAAGGTATTTTGACGGTAAAGAATACCGTGGGAAACAGTACGGCGGAGGTATAACTTTTAAAAGTGAAGGAATAGCAAGACAGGCGTCTACACTTCTGAGCACAGAAAGAACTAACAACGCTATTATTCTTTTGCAACAGGCGGAAGAGCTTTTCCGTAAATCCGCACAAGCTGGCGTAGCTTATGCAAATACAGGCTGGAAAGAGAAACATGAAAAAGAATTATCTTTTGCTAAACAGGCGGAGCAAATTTTAATAGCAGTTTTCCCAAGTATAAAAATTGATTATCCTGGACTGCATCCGAGCTTTGAAGTTAACGGGCACAATCACTATACTATTAAAAGCTTAATTGTCCACGAACTGATCTAACTACCTTCTCCAACCGTCTTGAAAACAGGGCGGTTCATAGAGGGCGTGTTATTAATTTATTATGGAGAGTTATCATGTATCAACCGAAGCAAGGCGAAACAATGTCAATTTACAATGTAATTACTATTGACAGGAAAACAGGCGACCAGGAAACACTAGATTTTATTATTCATCTTTATCCTGGCGAAGTTATCGACAATCAGGTCGAGCAGTCAACAGCAAAAACAGCGGTTTTATTTAAAAAGATAGAGGATTAAACCAATGAAAAAAGCATTGAAAATTACAGTTTATTGGGCTGGGCTTAGTGGCTTTGAAAAGAAAATAGGCGACTTTAACGCCTCAATTATCATGACCGGCAAACTGCAAAACATTCCGGGACTGTCTGTTGACGTATGGGACGAAGTTGATGTTGAAACTATTGATACACCGGAAGAAATCAGAAAAACTATTGATCTTTCAAATAAAACATTATTTGGTTTTTATCTTTTCAGGGGGTTCAAGAATGCGTGACCAACCAACCTTCATCCAGTACAAGCGGGCTGAAATTAAAGGTCTAGTCATAGAGCGATACAACAACCTATACGACCTGAAAAGGAACCCTGTACTAGCCGTACTGCTCGGAGACAAGGGAACGATAAGCAAAGTAACCAAACAGAAATACGGTGTCGTCTACATTCCGTGGAAAGAGCTGGCACTTCATAAAAAAATCAAGATCATCAGAGGTAGGAAAGGAAATTATAAATATGAGATCTGGCGTAAAATCAGAGTTGAGGAATATATGGTGAACTATGAAATGAAAGAATACGACAGAGCGGGCGAAATTAAACAATCACAGGAGGTGGCGGTATGAAGAAAAAAACAAAAGAAAAAATGATTACAACGCTAAAAACAAAAGAAAAAATGATTACAACGCTAAAAACAAAAGAAAAAATGATTACAACGCTAAAAACAAAAGTAGATGTATGGAATAGATGGAGAGAAATGTTTCCATCAAACCCTGATCTCCGTGATGCTTATCTCCGTGATGCTAATCTCTGTGATGCTAATCTCTGTGATGCTAATCTCCGTGATGCTTATCTCCATTATGCTAATCTCTGTGATGCTAATCTCTGTGATGCTGATCTCCGTGGTGCTGATCTCCGTGGTGCTAATCTCTGTGATGCTAATCTCCGTGGTGCTAATCTCCGTGATGCTGATCTCCGTGGTGCTAATCTCCGTGGTGCTAATCTCCGTGATGCTGATCTCCGTGGTGCTAATCTCCGTGATGCTGATCTCCATTATCCTAATCTCCGTGATGCTAATCTCCGTGGTGCTAATCTCGATTTTTCATGTTTAGATTTATCCTGCAAAACTTTGTCAACAATATTTGATGAAAAACAGTTAATTCAGTTTCTTTTTCATGTGGCTCTGCCGACACAGAACAACAGCCTTAACATACAAGATAAGGATTTAAAGAAGTTACTAAACCTGAAAACATTCCAAAAAGTGGTAAACAAATTCCACCGAGTAGAAGAATGCGGAATATTTACAGGAACTAAATAGAATTAAACAATTAGAGGGGTGACGGTATGAATGTTAAAGAATGGAAAAAAGAAGCGTTGGAAATTATGGAAACAGAGTATGGTCTCGAAAACTGTATGTTTGAAGAAGTAACTTTGCTAAGGTCTTTTGATAGCGGCGACACACCGAGAGACTTCGCAAACTGGCAGGAATCAAAACACAATCTGATTAACTTCAATGAGGGCTAACCAATGACAACAGATAAAAGCAAGAATGAGCAGGAACTAAGACACAGGATAGAGAACAGCCTTGAGGACGGGTATTATTTGAGCAAAAAGAACTTTAATTACTATGAGGTTACATCATGAAGAAATCAGTTTATATAGGACAGGCAAGAAGTGGTGGAATTGTAATATCGCTTGTAACAGGGGGAGACACCTATCTAACCATTTCACAGGTAAGGGAACTCAAAATTGATGTTCTCTCTTTAGAAGATTTCTATATGGCTGATTTTACAAAGTTCTACGGAGGATTGTGAGAATGATAACAGATAAATCAGAACGGATATTAAAGCGGGCGAAATTAAACAATTAGAGGGGTGGCGGTATGAAGTACGAAAAAAAGTTTGTTGAAGCGTTGTATGAAGTTTTGGCGGAAACAGAATGGAAAGATGAAGGTTTGGAAGTCCTTAAAAATCTCCCGGAAAGTATAGACAATGTTTCCCTCGATAAAAACGAAGGGCTTATTGAGTTTGAGGACTCTGAGGGGCGGGTTACTTATCAAATAACAATAAAAGCAGTTCATGCAGCGAGGCCACAATGATAACTAAAAAGAGCACAAGGATACTTCGCAGGGCGGTCGGGTGGCTTACACTCTGGGACGGATACGCCAAAGAAGATATTAAACACGGGACACGTGACAACAGGGACTCAGATGCAGCACAAAACATCTGGCGGTTGGCTAAGCAGGAACTAGACAGGCTAGACCGACCAGTCAAGCTAACAGTAACAAGATACATGGAACTGATAAACGGGAGGCGATGATGAACCAGAAAAAAGAAAGAAGAAAACAGTTTAGAGATGTCCAACGACTCAAACTTAAAGGGTTATGTAGACATTGTTTGTTTTGTAAATGGAATGAAGTTAAAATAGCTGGCAAATACCAGAAAGATTATTATTGCAGTGCTAGGATAAATATGCTTCTTCCTATATGTAATCGCTATATACCAGACTCAGTAACAAACAAGCGGGAAGCTATGTGTATGATGCGTGGACGTAAGTTTTCAACACTAGATTTGACTGGAGGCGATAACCTATGAATTTAGTCAACAGGGTTTTTTTATATTGTCGTATGCGCGGGATCTCAATTCCTGAATTGTCAAGACGAACGGGCCTCTCCAGGCAAACGATCTATAGAATGAACAATACCGGGAAATGCACCGTTGAAAATATAGAAAAACTCTGTGAAACTATTGACTTGGAAATAAATTTCAGAAAAATTGAGAAAAAAGTTGATAAAACTATAGAAAAGAATAAAGTTGTTAAGGATTTTACTTTAACTGTCACCCGGAGGTAGCGATGAAACATTAATTGCACAACAACGTAGACCTGAGTACGTCTGAAACTGCTCAATGTTCTTTTAAGTTTAGAATTGACTGTCATTATCTTTTAGGGCAAATCACCCGTATTCCAGATGAATATCTAAGATAAGATCTAATCCCCCATATCGGGTAAAATGGCAGTCAGTTGTGAGTTTAACTCGATTAATTTATAGGCAGGAGAAGACAATGAGACAAAAACAAAGAATAGCAATGAACAGGACGGAGTTGGTTAAGGTATTGAAAGATGTATATGAGATCAATACGACAACACAGTCGATAAAGAATTGGGAGAAAGACCGGAAATTCCCTAAAGAAAAAGCGGAAGGAAGACTTGCAACTTACGATATAAAGAAAGCTCTTATCTTTATTTGTGGAGAGAAACTTGGAGTAGAACTATTTAATAAGTAAGGGGCCGGGTATGATTAAATGCAGTTATGCAGAACACGTCTCCAGGTCTGTTACTCCGGTAGATCTTGAGGATGTCTTATCTGATATAAAAAATGGTAAACATAAAGAAAACATAAACCGTATCCGCAGAACTTCTCTGAACGATACGAGTACACGGTCAGCACTGAAAAAGAAACTTCCTATCTTAACTGGTGGAATTTACGAAGCTCATGCGGAAGACGATAAGGACCGGCTGACGAATAGAAATGGAGATTATTTCAAGTCAACACGGATAGTTATACTGGATATAGATCACATATCGGAATACTATTCTATGCCTGAAACGGGCGATCCTGCAGAGATAGCCTGGATGAAGTCAGACTTCGATCCCGAATCTGAATCGTGGCTATTCAGGAATGTATATGCGGCTTTCCGTTCTCCAGGTGGTGATGGACTTAAGGTTGTTCTTGTACTTGACAGGGCTATAACTGACCTCAATACATATAAAAGGGTATGGAGATTCTTAGCTGATGAATGGAAGAGCGATCAGGGTAGTGAAGTGGACCCTTCAACGTGTGATGCAACACGAACGTGTTTTCTAAGCTATGATCCTGAGATGTACCATGCACCGGATAATATAATTGATCTTGATGTTATAACTCCGATGATAAGTTCACTTGAATTCACTGATGCTGAAATGGATGAGAGTGGAAGGAGGATATCAGTGCAGCTTAAACACCCGGAACAGAAAGCTATTTTCTTACATTTAGCAGATGATGTTTATGTAGAACATTACAAGGATTTTCGTAATCTATGCAGTGCAGTGAGTAATCTGGGGAAAGACCTTATGACTGAATTCTACGATAAATTACTCGCAAAGAATTCTGATAATCTTTCCAGAGATTCCGCTAAACAGCTAAGAACGAACAGGGAATCATATATCCGTAGTTTTTCTACGGAACATAAGCGAGTTCCATTACAGTTCGTTTTCGATTTCGCTGGACTTGAAGGAATAACACTTGAGAAATTTGCTGTTAAGAAGAAGTCAGGAAGTAAACTCGCTCCGATGTTCGACATTGACGGTATTAAACAAAATATCATTAACTGGATGAATAAAAGATATGCAGTCTTTAAGGCCGGGCGATCTATACTTATTCTTCCACAGATAAAATCTAAGAGTTACTACTCGATATCTGCGCAGGACCCGACATCATCCGCTGAAATGAATATGATACAATTAGCGGGAAGAAATGATTTCAGAGCATTTATGGATAATATGAAACTCTATTATTATAATGATAGAGGTGAGCTTGTATCAGTAAAATATTTCGATATCTGGTGGAACTCACGCAAGCGGAGAAACTGTTCCGGTATGATATGTTATCCATCTAAGATAACTAATAATAATATTGTTAATAATTGGACAGGATTCAATGTTGATCCTGAGAAGGTTAAAGTTATTCTTTCGCAGGAACATTCTGAAGACACAAATATCTGTCAGCCAATACTCGATTTTATCTGGGAAGTTATATGTTCTAAGAATAAAGCTGACTTTAATCTGGTATTAAATTGGATAGCCGAAATGATACAGAACCCTACACCAACGAATAAATCGGGGATAGCTCTTGTACTTAGGTCAACAGCACAGGGGACAGGTAAAGGAACAATGGCTGCAATAATTCAGGATATGATAGGTCCGGTTCATTCAGCGGAACTTCATAGAGCGGAGGACCTTACCGGCTCATTCAATTCAGTTATTGAAAACAAACTGTTCCTGGCACTTGACGAGGTATTCTTCGCCGGTGACAAGAAGGGTGCTGCAGATCTTAAACATCTCATAACAGCATCCGGATTTACAGTTAATCGTAAATTCGTTGAAGGGTATCAGGCTGATTGTTCAGCTCGCTTTCTCTTTATGTCTAATGCGGAGCATACAGTTCATATCGAGCTTGACAATAGAAGATACGTTGTTCTCGATGTATCTCCACATAAGAAAGATGATTACGATTATTTTGCAGGACTAAGATTGTGTATGAAAAACGGAGGGAAAGAAAGTCTATTCAATTTCTTCCAAAATTGGAAGATAGATCACTCCGTATTCCAGATAAGAAAACGCGGTATCAATAAAGCGACTATCGCTCAGGTACAGCAATCATTCGAGAGTTTTGATCTATGGATAATGCACATATTGTCAGAAGGTTGCTTCACCGATGGATTCAAGGAAACCGCTAAACTGAATTATGAGAGTGAGAATGTCCTGAGTATTAACGATATGTATATTGACTATCTTTTATTCTCAGAACTTACTAGAGTCAGATTCAAACATAATCTCGCAGCATTCCAATTCAGGATCAGCGAATTTTTCGGACCGCAAGTACCTGTAACGGATGGAAGAAATCTAACGAATAAAATAAAATTCGCATTCAAGAGTCTGAACGAGATAGGAGAAACCCATTCAGCACACCGACCTCTCGGATGGATAGAGAGAAAAGATCCTGATTATGGAGATAAAGTTTAATGATAACCTTAACACCAACACAAGTTTATGCAGTCAGGCAGGGCGTTGAAATTGTCAGACAGCACGGGTTCGTTTACCTGATGATGAAGACTAGAACCGGCAAGACATTTGCATCCTTTGAAATTGGGAATCTTATCGGATTCACCAGAGCCTGTTTCATTACCACTAAAAAGAACATTAAAGATATTCGGGGACAGGCTAAGGATTACAATTTCAAAGTCGATGTCATTAACTATGAATCAGCACATAAACTAAAGGGAAAATATGATCTTGTCATTCTCGATGAAGCTCATAATCTGGGAACATATCCGAAAGTTTCTCTCAGGTGGAAAAAAGTTAAGGAACTTTGTATCGGTGCTACCGCTATCTTTCTCTCTGCAACGCCTACGCCTGAATCGTGGAGTTCTATCTTTCATCAGCTCCGGTTATCTGATAGTGATCCATTCAAAGAATACGCAAGTTTTTATCGTTGGGCTGATACATACGTCAATAAGAAGAAAATCTATTGTGCTGCAAATCCTCATGCGATCAGTTATAAGGATGCTCGGATTAAAGAGATAAAGAAAGTTATTGATAAATTCTGTGTAACTGTTACTCAAGAGCAAGCTGGGTTTGTTGCCAAACTTAATGAGTCTATCCTCCGTGTCAGTATGAGCGGATATACAAAACTCATTTATGATTTCATGGCGAATGACAGTCTGTTGAGAATGAGAAGTCTGGATATTGTGATCTCCGGAGAGAATGCAACGAACCGTAAGAACAAATGCCACCAGATATGTTCCGGCACAGTTAAGAACCTCGATGATTATTATGTGATAGACAACAGTAAGGGCTATGCGATTAAAGAGCACAGAGAGGCTCTCCGTTATCGTAAAATTGTAATTTTCTACAAATATATAGCTGAAAGACAGATAATAGAGAATGTCTTCGGGAAAGTGGAAAGTGATCCTCAGAAATTTCAGAAAGCGGAATCAGGTGTATTCATATCCCAGATACAATCAGGAAGAGAAGGGTTGAGACTTGACAGTGCCGAATGTCTTTATATGTTCAATATAGATTTCGCATGGCTGAGTTATGAGCAGGCACTTAACAGGATAATGAGCATGGACAGAGTTGATCCTGCAAAGATCGTCTGGGTATTTTCAGACATAAAGTATGAAGATGAGATACTTGAAAAAGTAATGAATAAAGAAGATTTTACAGTCAACCACTTCAGGAGAATGTTATGAAGACACCGGCACAGAAAGTTCAGAGTAAGATCAAGAACTATTGCGACAGGCACAATGTCATGTATAACAAGACCGTTGTAATGTCGAATATAGGCTGGCCCGATATTCAGATTCTATGCGGTTCAATTACCTATTATTTTGAGGTAAAAGTCAAAGGAGACACTGTCAGTCCGATACAGGAATACACCCATAAAATGATGAATCGTACAAAGAGAATTTGTTTTGTTGTAGAAAATTGTGAAGAATTTATTGATATATTCGAGAAACTTACGGAAAGTTACAGAAATATAATAAAAGAACTTGACACAATCATGTAGAATGTTATCATAGTATTAATGGAGGTTGATGTGAAAGCAACAGTTTTAAGGAGGATTGATTATGACTAGAGTGCGATACAAAAAAGGTGAGAAGATCAGTTCAATGACTGAGTTCGTGGGATATGTCAAGAGTCCATATAATACCGGACTATATTTCAGGGAAAAATATGAGGACTTCGGGTTCATACTTAACTGGCAGTATATACGTCTTCGTATGGCTGTCGATGGCGGACGTATTCGTAGAGCGGAGGAAATTTAGTCATGAGTGGTTATTCAAATGTCTGTAGATATTGCGGGAAAATAATATCAAAAGAGGAAACTCTCAAATCTTATTATGGATATGATGTTTGTTCAGAGTCATGTGGAGAAGCAATTGACAAGGAAGAGTATGATAGTCTTCCTGAGAATCCGGATGAGACAGTCAGGAGAGGTCACTTAACTTATAAGGATGATGCCGATAGTTTCGGTATTAACGATAACGAAGTAAGGAGAAACAGATGAGACCAACAACAGTAGAATTAGTGGCAACCAAAGTAGCGTTAAATGAAAGAACATCAAAGAAGGGGAACACTTATTGTGAACTTTTCGTAACAGTACCAACTGAAAAGTGGGATGTTGCTGAAGGTGCAGTAGTCGACACCGTTGATCAGTATAAGGTTGTGGTATTTGGCAGAGATGTCGATACCGCAATTAACTGGCCTGACAAAACAGAAAAGAAAATAGATGTTGTCATGCACGGCGGAACTTATGTGAGTAAGGCAGGGAAAAAGGGTATGAGCATTGAGCTTACTCTTGACAGAATCCATGTTCAGGCACAGTTCGAGGGAATAAAAAAAACTGAAAGTGTCCCCCCGATCGAAGATGATGATGATGACTGTCCTTTTTAATGAAGATAATTTTTAATGGAGAAGACAATGACTGATAATAAAAAAGAAGTAGATGCAGGAACAAAAGTAGTAGTAATTGAGAAAACATTCATACAGAGGATCGCTGAATTCAAAGCGGAGTTCCATAGTCTGGAAATTAAAATGACAGGAGAGAATACGTTCTCCCGTTTCTTTTATTTTCAGCTCAAAGATTTTGTTGATGACGCAACTATCCTTCTGGCGAAACACGGACTGTATTTCAAAACAAATTTCCCTAAAATCGGACCTGAAGAAACTGACAGAATATGTGTCGGTGTTTGCCATGATGCTTTCAGTGATAAAGAGGAATCCTTTGAGCTTCCTGTTGTGAAAGCTTTTATTAAAGGAGCAAATGAGATTCAGGCACTCGGAGCCACCATTACTTACATGCGGAGATATATCTGGATGGTATTTCTCGATCTCGTTGAATCCGATGCCGTTGACCAGAACCCGAAAGGTGACAGTGAGCCTGAAGGTGAGAAGAAACCCAACAGAAGAAGAGCTGCCAAAAAAACTCAGGATAAAACTGAACCTGTTCCTGTAAAAGAGAAACTTCCCGAAGAGCCGAGTCTTACCGATAATTACCGCAAGCACTTTATGAAGGAACTCGAGAAGACAGAAAATGTTCTAGGTGCGATAGCAACTATCGAAGACACAAAGAGTGGCTGGGGAAAGAAAGTTGATACTCTGTCTGTTACAGAAATGAAAGAGATCCTCAGACAGATGAAGACACCTTTTCCAACGATTGAGGTGATGTAACCATGAAAGAAATAAACTGGGGATTGATTAAACCGGAGCCTGATAAGGCTTCGGAGATTCTTTTCAATGAGGCTGAACATCAATATACTAACGTTAATGGTGATGTTATTCCTTCAACAACTCAGGTTCTTGGAGATACAGGGGTTGCTCCTGACTATACTGAAATAACCTATCTTCCTCATCCAATGGACTGGTATGCAGACAGAGGGACTATCTGCCATGAAGGTCTAGAGATCTATCAGAACACTCATAGCCAGAAAGCCGTTATGGATGCTACATTGAAAGCCACTAAGGAAAGTGAGTATGATTTTGATTACAAGGAAATTGCTAAACTTGTAAGCTCGGGTATCCGCCTCGTTGACGACATGGAACTCGATGGCTGGAAATTTAATGAAGCTGAGAAAAGATTTCTTGTGAAGAAAGATATCGGAACTTACGCCGGAACAATTGATATAGTTGCTGAAGATCCTGACGGGAACATTGTGGTTCTCGATTGGAAAACTTCTAAGGATGTGAACAAGGAACACTACAAATTTCAGATCGCAGCTTATGCAGAAAGACTTGATGCGGTTAAAGGTGGTGTCATCCGGCTTGGACATGATGGAGAAAAAGCTACTATACTCGATGTTGATGTACCTACTTACAGAGAGAAATGGAATAAGGTTCTTGAACTTTACTTCTCAGACATGGACGATGCTAAAATGAAAAAAGCTGTTAAGAAGATCGTTGACAATAGTGTTGATATGCCTGACTATATTGCAGAGAATCTCGAAGAACTTCATACTGAAAAGAAAGAGCTTGACAAACAGGTAAAAGCTATTGGTGTCAAGATAACTAAATTCAAGACAGAACTCGTTGGTGATACCAAGGGTATCAATTATGTGAGAGACAACGTTGCTGTCAAGTGGGAAGGGAAACAGACAGAGGTTATTGACAGAGAAGCTATGGAAGCTGAGGTTAACGAACTAACTGATGGTAAGTACCTTAAGAAAAAAGAACAGCTTGAAACAAAGGCTATAGAAGAATGCGAGAAGATAACAAAAACATATAAGGTGGATCTCGACGCTGTTATACTGAAACACACTTCTATTAAAGATACGGGAAAGTATGTTCTCCGGGTAACGAAGAAGAAAGAGAAAACTGCAAAGGAAATTCTTGATGATAATCAAACACCACTGGAAGAGATGGGTGAAGCATTGGATCATAGTCTTTCAGAAGTAATAAAGAAAGCTCAGGATAATTTTCAATCCTCTGAAGAACCTGTGTCAGAGAAAACTCCTGACTCTGCTCCAACTATTAAGCTGGAACCTATAAAGCCAGTAGATGGAGAGGAGCTTTCTATGAAGGAACGTATTCACAACATGCTTGTAGGGAAAAAATTCGATGAAGAACTTGAAAGGGTTTTTTGGCTAAATGCTGAGAAAATATATGCCTGTGAAAAAGATTCGGATAAGATGGATGCTTTCCTGAGTGATGTTCTCGATATAGCTGAAGAAATATCTTTAACAGCTATCAAAGCAATTAAAGCTGATCTCGATGCCGGCGTTGCAATGTAATAATGTTTGAAAATGGGAGGGAACGCTCCCTCCCTATCTTAATCGAATGGAGGATTACAATTATGCTGAAAGATTATGAGAAAGCAAATCTAACGAAGAGGAGACTTTGTATGGGTCACGAAGAATATGCAGGATATCTCGGAGAGAAGAAATGGAAAGTTTCCGCATTCCTTAGAAACGATAGAGTCCCGTATCTTAGTGTCGATGCCCATAGAATAATACTTGAGGACTTCGAACGCATGTTCGTAGTTAAGACAGAGGGAGAAAAACCGACATCCAATCTAACCTGGAAAGAAAAGATCTGGATAATAAATAAAAGACTTGGCACGAAAAGAATCAAAGTTATTCTGGGTAGCACTACCATGATACATAATCTCAGTAGAAGCAAAGCTCTTAAAAAGAACCGGAGCGAACTAATGAGAATAGCTGATCTCAGTGGAGGGATACTCACCTATGAAGAAATTGATAAAGAAATTAGCAGAGTCTACGGGGCTAAACGAACACCAAATCCAGTGTGGGACCTGTAGATATGAGTTTGAAACTAAGATACATAAAAATAAAAATGTTACACTCTACAGACATACCTGTTTTTTATCTTGCATCATTCTTACTTGGCATTCTGAAGTGTGTGAAGATTATGTTCCTAAGTCAAATATGAAAAACGATACAGAGGCAAAGGAATAAAGGAATAGATGTATATACTGATGAAATATAAAAGGAGGTCGAGATGAGTAAGAAGATGACAAGAATTGAAAGTGCTAGGACTGTAAGAGATTTTAAAGGCAATTGTGGTGCAAATTACGACATTCAGTGTAGAAAGTGCTTTAATTATCTTCCAACAAATAAATGTAAATCAAATTCAGACACAGAAAGACTAATTGCAGCCCAAACCTTCATCAAACGACACAACCAAAAAAGCAAGCGGAAGCCTAAACCAGTTATTGCAAAAACCACACCTACTAGACCAAACTTCCGCCAAGCCCTTAAGGATAAAAAGGAGTTCTATGTTGCAGTTACTCCAGAGCTATCAGAGGAACTTCAGAAGGTGGCGTTTGAGTGTGGGGTATGCTGGCGTAACGAAACATCTGGCGTAGTTCATACTGATAAAAAATGGCTCAACTTTGAATCATTGGGCTGGTTTGGGTATTCTTCAGAACCGTTTTATAAAACAGAATACCTCCCAGAATCTGACACTTTCAAAGAACCTGTAACCCGTTCCAATTTCCGCCAAGCCCTTAAGGATAAAAAGGAGTTCTATGTTGCAGTTACTCCAGAGCTATCAGAGGAACTTCAAAAGGTGGCGTTTGAGTGTGGGGCCAAGTGGATGGGTAATCCTGATTTAATTCAGGTTACAGGAAACGATTTTTTAATATTTGAATTTAGTGTAGCAAAACAGAATGCGTACCATATTTATGCCTCTAATATTATAATAGATCATAAGGCTGAACACACAGAGTACGATCCCACCACAGACACTTTCAAAGAACCTGAAAGCATAGGTACAGTGCCAGACGTAGAGTGGTTTGAGTGTATAGATATTGGTGGAGTAAGCGGGAAAAATCTATCCTACCATAAAAAATATAAGGTTATCGGACGAGATGATGATATGGTCACTATTGTTAACGATAAAGGTAAAGAAGAGAGGGTGTGGGCAAGCAGATTTATCCCCACCACAGACACTTTCAAAGAACCTGAAGCCCAAGAAACCATAGGCAACCCTTCAGATGAGGCTGATGAACTTCCTGAGTGTATCAAGTTTGAAGATGAAGTGCCTGAGTTCGTGTATATTGTAAATGATATGTCTATCCTGAAAAGAAAAGTAGAGCGGTTTGTGGATGAAACTAGTAGATACAAATATCATAATCCTAATAATGGTATTGTGACAGCAATTGGAATGAATGGCTATAACAAAGGAATAGAAGATACGGGCGGAGCTTTGCATGGGTTTGATAAGTGCTATAAGTCTACAGACGAAGCAGTTAAGATATTTAAAAGTAGGGAGGTGAAGTAATGAGAGGATATAGAGTATTTGATACAGTAGAAAAGAAGTATTGTCCTAACGGCTTTTATCTTAGAGGTGATGGTGTTTTGCTTGAGAATGTTGGAGGAGCTTTTACATCTTTAACCCCAGCCGACCCAAAACGCTACATTGTAGAGGAGTCTACAGGGCTAAAGGACAAGAATGATAAGATGATATTTGAGGGGGATGTTGTATCTTTTTGGCCTACCCTAGAGCATGAAAGAGGAAAAATTAAATGTGAAATAACTTATTCAATGCACGGTTTTTGGGCAAAGGAGATTGATATTGACCGCAAATGGATAATGTATGGTGATGTAGAAATAATAGGCAACGTCCATAATAACCCTGAACTACTGGAGGTAACAGAATGAACATCAGAGAAAATTTGATTATAGATATAGAGACAGATGTTTCAGACAACGAGTCAGATTCTAAAACTTTAAAATTTCTTGTAGATGAGGACTTGAAAGATTTAGGTTATAATGTACATTCGCTACAGGTTCAGCCAGCTAAACGCCACCCAGACCCCAACGGAGTGCTACCTTTGACGGAAAAGGAGCTGGAAGAATATTATTCTACGTTTGGATATGAATCAAGTAGTGTTGGAGTTCTGAGGGCTGTATCAATATTAGATGACGGGCTTTACGCTGTTGTTGCGTTGTGGGAAAGAAAAGAGGGGTGCAGAATAACCAACTACAAGGCTATCCTATGGCTTGCAGAACGATTTGAACTGGAGGTAGAGAGATGAGAGGATATAGAGTATTTGATACAGTAGAAAAGAAGTATTCAGATAAAGAGTTTTTCATTTCTAAAGATGGAAAGCTATATATCAAAGATGGAATCCAATTAAAAAAGGTAGACACAGACCGCTACCTTGTAGAGGATTCAACAGGGCTGACAGACAAGAATGATAAGATGATATTTGATGGGGATATTGATCTTGAATATGGCGTTGTGAAATGGTCAGATAATTATGGTGGTTGGTTTTGCTTTAAAGATGGCGAAGAAAGACCGCTTTATGATTATCCTTTATTTGAAGTAGTCGGAACTATCCATGATAACCCAGAACTGGAGGTAACACAATGAACATAGCTAATATATTTGGGTTGCACATGGGGTGCAATGTAAAGACAGGCGGGTCTATAGGCAAATTAGTATCTGTTGGTGGCGACTATGGTCTAGTTGGGGTGAAGGAAAATAAAAGCTATCATGACGATTACGTAGAATACCAGATAATAGACTGCAAGCTCCTACTCACCCCACTAGATAAGATCACGGAAGAGGATAAGAGGGAGTTTTTAAAAAAGTTTGAAGTAGAATTTAAACACCTAACACTTGAAAAAGGTGTACTTCAAATTCATAAGCAGATAAAAAGAGATTTGACAGTATATGAATGTTTCTGGCTTGCAAGCAAAGGCTACGACATAGGAATATGTCCCAAAGAATATAAGGAGATAACAACATGAAACTTACCCTATTAGGTTGGATATGGTTATTTACAATAATCCTTATATCTATACTTGTAACAGCACACTTTACATTAGAAGCAGCTGAGATAGATATGGATTCTTTTATTGACACTTTACCCTCTGGAGATTGTGGAGGTGGCTGTATAGAAGAACTTCAGGTGTGTATATGGTCTTGTAAATATGACTTAGATGAAGATAGTTACTTAGATAATTATGGAGGTATGAGATGAGTTTATTAATAGTTTTTTTATGTCTATGTTCTGGGTATGCTTACGGTACAGTGTCTAACAAGTCAAAATATATCTATGGCTATGATATGACCGACAATAAACCGTTAAGGATGAATAGAAAAACAACAGCAGTTGAATTTATTCTTTGGGAAAAAGGAGAGCAAGGACACGAAGACATGTTTTGGTACAGGATGGACAGAAGTCATTGGATTAAATTTAAACCTTATGAAAACAATTAATGGAGGTGTGAAGTGAAGTTTAGAGCTATTATAAAAGCCCTTCTTGAGGGTATGGCGTTCGGAGTTGCATTTGTTGTAATTGCTGCTGTACTGATAAGACTGTTCTTCCCACCGACCATGACATTCAGCATTAGCGAGCACAAACCGTACACCGTAACAATGAAATGTGAAGTATGGTATGAGATGGTTGACTACGAACCTGTAAGAACGTTTAAATGTACGGAGGTTGAGTAATGCTAACTTGCAAAAACTGTTGTCTTATGCAGAACTGTAAAATGGCTGGTCAGGTATGCGGGGACTTTATGCCTGAAGCTGTGCCTGACATTGTGATTGATTGGACAAGGTATATTTATACCAGAAAAGAAGTTGAAGAATACACTGATCTTGCAGGAGAAATATGGCCTGATTGCTCAGATGCGATGTTGGCTGATTATGTTGAGGGTATAAAGACGATATTAGTGTTGGATGAAAAGGTTATTTCTTGATATCTATATCACAACTTTCTTTCAGAGTAGTATTCTCAGTAATAGGTTTTCCGCCAGTATTGAATCCAATTTCACATCTGTAAGTTCCTTTGTCAGGGATTTCCAAGAAGAACAAACATTTATTGTCTGTAATAACACCAGCACCTTTTTTATATTTAACATCTGAGGTGCAGGATATGTCGTATGACGTTCCGGTATCACCATCCAGAACACTAATGTTGAACACGTTACTTGAATTGAAATCGAAAGTGCATCCTACTACGAACAGTAGGACTAATACGATAAAAATAAGTTTCTTCATTTGTTTTCTCCATCTCTTAACATTTTTCTAAGTTTCTCTAATTCCTGTGAATAGCTCTGTAACAGATTGTTCTGTCTTTCTATCTCACCATACGCCCACTCAAGAAGCTCCACAGCTCTCTTAAACTTGGCACGGTAGGCATTGACCCCAGCATCTATCCCTTTCTCTAGGAACGCAATCCCTGCACCTATGAATGAGAACAGGTCGCCTGTATTTATCTTACTCACTTTTTACTCCACTTTTTGAACAGCTTAACCGCATCATCATCCCATGTGAATGAAGTTTCCTTAGCGAGTTTCTCTGCTATGTGGATGAAGAGTTCCTGTACGCCTTTGATTGACATAAAGGCAATGAACATTTTAATAATTGTTTTCATTTCTTTTCCTCCATTGTCTTATCGTCAAAACATATATCTCTATCCCCTGTTTCCAGTTCCATACCAGAAGCCCATCGGGTTACACCAAAAAGTTTCGACACAAACTCTTCAACTTTTGCTTCTTGTTCTTCTGTTACTTCGCAAGTTCCCTCTGTGTTGTAAACGATTTTAACCTTCATAACATCCTCCGTTTAAATTTATCTCCCGCTTGCTATTCTATTCTTAGTCGCTTTCTTTTTCTTTCTAGGTTTAAGTGCAGTTTTGATAGCCTTATTGACACTTGTGTCTTTAGCATGAGCAACTGCTTTACCAAGTTCTTTGCGTGTCCTCTTAGTTTTCTTTTTCATAGAAGCTTCAGCAAGGACAGCCTTCTTCTGTTTCTTGGCAATAGCCATCTGCTTTTCAGTGAGGGCGTTCTTATTGCTATGTCTCTTAGAATCACCCAAAGCTCTATTGATGAAGTTCTGGGTACGATTCCATTCTTTGGTTCCTTTTGTAAGAGTTTTCCTGTGTGCGATTGCCTGTTTGAGTGAAATCTTTTTCTTAGCAACTTTAGTTTCACCTGACTTTTTCTTTTCCATCTTTTTCTGGACTTTAGGTTTAGGACTATCCGGCATCTTCTTTTTCTTCTTAGGCCATTCTTTATTCTTCTTCATCACTTTCTCCCTTTAACTGATTTCTTCTTTTTGGAAGGAGTTTTCTTTTTTGGTTTATAGTCAAGAGGGCTTTTACCTTGTTTTATTTTGTCTGGGTCCAGGGACCGCCTTTTAAAAAGTCTCCGCATATCAACTTCATGCTTGTTGGGCACCCGTCTGGAATCTGGCTTATCATGAACATTGGGTGTGCCATTAGTCTTGGCATCAATCTTTAGGAGTATTTTCTTGACACTCCTTATCCGTTTAGCTGTATCTTTTTTTACATAATCTTTAAATGATTTAGGCTCTTTATCCTTTTGAACATAAGTTCTTTTAACAACCTTCTTAAACTTAGCCTTGGCAGCAACCTTTTTCTTTTCCATCTTTTTCTGGACTTTAGGTTTCGGTGAAGGTGGCATTTGTTTTTTCTTCTTTTTGGAAGGAGTTTTCTTTTTTGGTCTAGTGGATTTCTTTGGTTGCATAAGACATCTCCTTTGGTTGGTTATCTTTCTCATCACAAGTATCTTTTTTGTGATATTTTAAATGATCTTCAAATTTGGTGTCTAAATTGTCTAATTGTAATGACACTACTGCTATATCCTCTTTCAGATCGTTCTTCATTTCAGCAAGCAAGCACCAGCAACCAGTAACTATTGCAACGAACATACCGAACAGCACTCCAATTTCAGCAATAGAGAATTTAGATTCCTTAGACATTTTCAGCTCCATAGAGTTTTTCAATTACAGCAAGTATCATATCCTCTTTAGTTCCAACCTTTATTGAGATTCCATATTCCTTTTCAATCATAGCTTTTGTGAAAGAGGTAGCTTCTAACTTAGCTCTTAATGCAAGTATGGCTTCCTGTTTGTTCTTCTCTGCGATGATAGTACTTGCTTCCTGTGGAGTTATAAGGTCGGCTATCTTTTTGTCCTTGAGGTTCTTCTCAGTTACCTTGTTTCCTTCCTTGTCATAGAAGTTGGGAAAGTTCCGTCTGACATTTCCTTTACCGGCTTTTACCATTGTGAGCATCTTGATCTTGGTATCATCTGATTTAGTCCAGACAACTATCTTTCCTTTCTGATTGACTACATTTCCTTTCTCTTCATCAGAAAGAACATCAAAGAGTGCGGTCTTTTCCGTCTTGGTGAGCTTGTCTGACTCAACCTCTGTTTCCATTGCGTTTATTCTGTTCATTTTATGCTCCTAATCCTGTTTCAATGCTGTTGCTAATACTACCATCTTTAAATCCCCACTAAACGTTTTACATATCTTCCAAATTTATCGAGCTGTCTTACTATCATAGCTTGTGAATAAATAATAAGACTCTGCGATTTTGTAACAGCTAAGTCTTGAGTAACAAGCTCCTCGGTTATATCTCCTGTTATTGGAGTGCCTTTAGCATCATAAGTATATTCGTTTGGAGTAGTTGCAACGCCTATTTTATTTGACGCATCATCCCAATATGTACTGAGAAAATATGGTGTCACTTCCTGTAGTGTAGGTACAGCGGAATTACAATACCAGTCAGTAGGGTTAGCTCCATCATATCCGAGAGTCGCCTGAATAGCTACAAGCCAGTCTGCAACTACACTTTTATCCATTAATGAGCCAGCGGGGAATCTCAGAGCAGTTTCAGCACCATTATGCCATAGAGGGTTATCATTCTTGAACGCCACTTTCGGATGCGAAGATTGTAGAGTAAATCCTGCTACAGCATCGACTACACCAACACCATCAACATGAGGAACCCATACATAATCACTTTCAGTTCCTATTGTGCCACCTGTTCTGAACCAAAGGTCGAAACCGTATGTGATATTGTAGTGGAAAGAGTCTTGGCGTTCGTAAAGGTCTAATCCTGTCGCTGATACAACTCCATGATTGTCATTACCGCTTATGTCGTAGGCTGATCCCTGAAGTGGCCAATTACCCATTACGACATCATCAAATTTTAACTCAACATTCCATACTTTTCCATTAAATTCATTTATTATATTTGCACATATTCTAAAATCATAAGTAAGGGTAATGTCGTCAGCAGCTATTGACGAAATATCTATACCCGCTCCAACTTCAGTATCGTCAACATAAAGGTGTAGCTCATCACTTCTATCCGCAAACACTCTATATTTATGAATTGTATTGACGGTAATGCCTAGAGTCGCAGTATCCACCCGCACCTTGAACTCTACAGAAGCGTTTCCAAAATGAGCCTCTAAATAACCCCCATTTATCGCAATACCTGCTTTGGAGTAAATTCCAAACCTATGACTTCCACATATTCCAGCTACTTGAGGCAATTCGTCAAATGCAGCATAGCAAGTTAAATCATAATCACGAGTGCCTAGGGATTTAAGATTTGCGACATTAATATACCCAGTAGCACCATCACCCTTAGCACAAAAGGACTTAACCAATTCAACTTCACCACTCCAAGGAGTAAGATACTGCTCTGATATCATGTGCCTGTGAGGTGGTATAAGAGATTTGGTGATACTTTTTGGAACATCCCTTGTTATTTTCATTATACAAACTCGGTAATTCTGAGTGTTGAGGTTTCAGCAGCAGCACAAATAACTCTGATAGTACCTGTAAGTGGCCCGATACGTTCACCCGGATAGAGTGGAGTATCATTAACATCAGCCGCACCACCGTTATCTCTGTAGAATATTGTATGAAC
>Ga0208904_1000256_pt1 | contig 46415 bp, 86 predicted proteins | sample AntAceMetag02UKB_FD_184774 | JGI IMG/M metagenome (GOLD analysis project Ga0208904, IMG submission 184774) | Saline lake microbial communities from Ace Lake, Antarctica - Antarctic Ace Lake Metagenome 02UKB (SPAdes) (version 2) | ecosystem: Environmental > Aquatic > Non-marine Saline and...
ACTCTCATCAGGCTTTGGGAATAGAGAGCAGATTTGTTTAGCTAATTTATTATAACTCTCCTTGTATTCATCGGGTGTTAAATCCCAAGTATCCCCTGCATCTTCACATATCAGGCTGGCTACTTCCCCTAGTCTATCCATCACTTACCCTCCCAAAAGGTATACCAGTAATACCCGCCCTTGTAATAGCAGTTCACGTCAATGCTCTCATAAGGGTCTTCAATATCAATATCAATCGTTTTGAACATCACTTACCCTCCTCGCCAGGACAATATGGCTGCTTCTTCCCATTAAGATAGGTGGCTGACTTTTGGTAACCTGGGATTGTACCCCACCTCTCTGCCCCACATACTGTGCATATTTCTACAGCACCAGGCGGATGGGGAATTACCTTGAACTTGTGTCTTTTCACTTCTCACCTCCTATCTCATCCCTACTTACTACTCCCGTTATTTCTATATCACTCAATTCAATCGCTATTTGCCTATCATCAGCCATTCTTAGAAAGCACTCCAAACACAAAGTCTTAGCGTGGTAGTACGGAATAACCACCCTATTCCACATAGCATCGGATACCCACCAAGCAAGGCGTTGTTCCCTAGTACACATCGTGCAAGTTTCGTATTGCCAGTTGCTTCTCATTTCTCCTCCAATGGATATGTTAGTTCGTAGCCAGCGTGACGCATATCTTGTTTAACCGCTTCTTCTGTAAAAGCATCGCCATTACTGTATAATGCCTTCGGCAACTCCGCCTCTTTATCTACTAGCATTGCATTACTAGAAGAAAGGAAGGAGAGGATTATTAAAGCCTCTTTTCTATAGCCTGCCTTGGAGTGTTCGGTCATATCCCCCCACTCAATATCCTCGTGGGAAAAGGATAATACTTCAGCCAAGTCTTCCCTCACCTTTTCCTGTCTAGCTTTTATGTCCATTAGTTGCCCTCCCTATTTTAATGATTGCCAGTAACCCTAAGATATTTCATATACCCATCACCATTACTGCTTGGCTAGTTTCTTCCTGCTTCTTATCCTTATGCCGAGTTTTGCCGTGACATTCCAGACAAAGAACTTGCAAGAGACAAGGACAATTCAAATGGCTATAACCATACGAGCCATTAACCGGAATTATGTGGTGGACTTCGATGTCGCTCTTATCCAATACAGAAGGATTCGGATTGTAGCCCTTATATCCCAGATTTCTACCACATTTTGAACAGGTATAATCGGCTCTTTTTAGTGCCCACTTTTTAGCTACGTTCCAGCAGAAATGTCTTTCGTATTGGCTGGTACATTCAGGACAGCAACAATGACGGACTCTCTTTGATTGAAAGAGTTTACCGCACCACCAGCAAATACCTTTCTGCCCCTCATACCCAGTACAATAATGATAGGTAGTCCCACGCTGGCTAAATGTTTTCCCTATCATCTACTCACCTTTATCCAAGCCAGTAACCCCAGGTCTATCACGTACCAGAACACACTCTTGATTTTGCTCACTGTTCCTCCTTGTAGAGCCTAAACACACCTCGTAGATACTTACGACAACTCTTGCATATCCATTTGGGGTGTTGCCATTGAGGGTCTTTGCTTCTAGGGGCGTGGCTTAGTTGGCATAACTTCAAATTCTCGTCTGACTTGTTACAATATCCGCAACTCATTACTTAACCTCCATATAGTTCTCATAGTGGGTCAATAGAACTTCCTTCTTTTCCAGCAGTAACCCAAACAGTAAACAAGCATCACTCCGCCTCCAATGGATATTAAATGAATATACCTGCCTCCACTTATCCATATTCCTCCCCACACAAGAAAGTTCAAGTTCAGGAGTATGCCCCCTATTACTGCTAACCAGACTATCTTTCTGTCCTTCATCGCCTTCCCTTATTTCCTGAAGGGAGCCAGCTAGTAGCAAGGCACATATCCTTCTGCTACCGTCTCGCTTTCGCATAATGTACTCACGACTCAGGGTATATATTCCCCGACCTAGCCCTCATGGGTAGCTGGCTGTGCTGGCTCGGTCAATCCCACCAGGGACTTCCCTTCACGACAAATCCCGAAGTGCATTGCCACCAGCACTACATATTCTATTGTTAAGCTTCGTCTACAAATCCAAAATTAAAAGGCTTCCCCTCTTTGCCTTCTTGCCTGTCAGCTTCTTCTTTCGCCACCGCCAGCACTATACTTACTTGGCACTTGCGTAAATATGCCTTATCTGATTTCTCCTGTAAATCTTTCTCCCTCAATAGGGTTTCCATCAATTCTTTCAATTAATCTCTCCTATTATCTGCTTGCCATCATCAGGTATCAAGTTGCAATCTTGATACTTCTAGGGAGGTATTTCACTCCCTAGATTCGGCTTTACATTAAGCCTTCAGTGGTTGGCTTGGAACCTGCCGGGAAAATATCCTGAAGCTTAGGATAGTTCACGACCTCAGCATTAGGGTCGCCACCCTTGAAACCACTGGTCAGAACCCAATGACCGACAGCAGACTTGCCTAGCAGAGCCTCACTATCAGGGGCCGGATGCTTTGCTCCATCGGTACCCTTCTTCATCGGCATACCCTCTCCGGCAACAGCCTCGTAAATCTGCTTGCCCTTCCAGATACCTTTGGCACTAACACCGAAGCTAATCTTCTCCTGCTTGCCCTTGTCTGGGCCTTCTTCGGTAATGGTAACAGGCAACTTCATTGACTGACCGGGTTGTTCCCAGTCCAGTAGTCCAACTTCAATGTCCAGATAGACCTCAGTAGCACCGGGGGGAAAGGTAACAAACTTGGAACCCGACTTGTCATAATCTTCCTCTGTGGATGGTAACATAAACTCTGGCAACTTTTTTTCCTCCTATTATTTATTTTTGGTACGTTGCCTAATGGTAAGATTGCTGGCTCTCTTCAGTGGCTCACCTCCCCTGACTGAAGTAAATTATGCTTCATACATCACCTCCCTGTACTTTAATTTTATAGGACTACCTTATCATCAAATCTAAGACTACGTTCAAAGGGTATTTCATATACATAACGCATAGCCTCTCTGCAATGATTAAAATTGTCTAAGAACTTTCCTGTCTCATTAAATACATACCACAATCCGTCCTTTCTCTCAAGTTGTATCTTGCATTCAAAATAGGAAAAAGGCTTAAACTGACATTCCATAGGAACAGGTATTTCTTTTACCGAGAGTCTTGTGTATTCAGATTGATGAACTTCAGCTTTTGTTAAGCACTTAGTAGGCAATAGTCTGCCAAAAGTTTTGCCAATCTCTCTCTTTTTTCTAAAGTTTGAAAAAGGGGGATTGTACAAGAAGTGCATAAGTTCTTTTATTCTTCTTAACATTTAGTCTTCCTCCTCAATCCAGGCTTTCACAAGTTTATAAGCTATTTTGTAATCATCTATCTCGCTAAGATTCTTAACCTCTAGTACCTTAAAAACATCGCTCCACAGTTTACCCGTCTTCGCAATATACTTACTAAAAGCTGTCTTAGCTTCATCCCCGGCAAAGCCTACTGTAGCTCCAGGCGAGCCCTCAGAATCTTCAGAATCATCAGCAAAGAATTCCAGTTCTTTACCACCATAAATATCGCTTGCTATCCCGAAGTAGCTCAGGCATTTCTTAATCCCGTCAGAGTAGGCAGCTTTCAGGTCGTCAAAGATAGCGATAGGATCACCAGCTTTAAGTCCTTTGGCTATATTATCTTTAGCCCACTTACTAATATCTTTCTGTCCCCAGGATGTATGACTGTATTCTCTACCCTGAGTATCCCAAATAGTAACCTTCATTTTGGCTCCAACTTCCCTCGGCTTATCTTCAGGATAGAATCTCTCCTCGATACATTCTGAAGTCCACCTCCAGCCAGTAAGCAGGGAAATTTGTCTGGTCATATAGTAAGTGTTCACGTAATTTAGGGTTGTATTTCCACGACCTTCCCTCTGCTTAACATCTTTAAGAGGAGTCCTTCCTTTAATAAGATTCTGGAGAGCTTCCTGCCTTTCTTTAATAGGGATAGCATCAAATATAGTTACTTCCTTAGTTTCTTTTACTGCCATTATTCTTTCTCCCATAATTCAGGATTCTCAAAAATGTTGCCTATTACCTCGTAGTATTTAGTCATTTGCTCTTGACTTATCCCAAGCTTATTTATATGCCCATTAGGATATTGTGATTTGATTGATTGTGTAGTGAAACAAGCTCTTTCTTCTATATAGATTACCTTGTATATTTCAGTGCAGATTCTCCCTGTCGATTCTCCTGTTTCAAGTCTTACAAAACTAGAGGTGGCTTTCAATATATCAGACTCATATATCTCAACCTTGTTCATATCCTTGCATCCTGTGAACTCTCCAAGTGTCTCTATGTCTATAATTATATGCTCGGCATATGCAAGAGCAGAATATTCTTTTGGCAGGAGAAACCAGTAGTTTGTTTTATCATAGTAATATCCGTTGGAATATACCCAATTATCCCAACCCTCATGTTCTTTCCAGTGTCTCCTTTTGGCTCTGACCTTAATCTCTCTCATTGCTCTTTTTTCTTCCCTTTTGCCTTTGCCTTCGTTTTCACAGGTTTCTCTACTGGAGCCGAAGTATGAAGCTCACTAAGTAATTTCCTCTGAGGACAGGTCTTATAATCACGAGTACACTTCCTGCCGGAGATAATTGCAGAACTGTCATATTCATCTTCCCTTTCTGGAGCCCCACCTTCAAAGGTAGGCTTGCCCTCACAATAATCGAACATACTATTGAGACATCTATAGAACATACTATTCCTCCTTACTTTCTTTTAGGACTTCTACTGCTTTGCCTAGGAATATTCCTCTATATAATATGGTGTTATGCTTAGCTTTATAATGCCTTGTTAGCACTAGCCACTCTCCATCACAATACACTAGCCATTTGTCTTCAAACTCAACTCTACTGTTTTCTTCCTTTAAGAATTTAATTAGGCTGTTCATTATTCTTTCTCCAAGTCTTCTAACTTAAGATAGCTATAAGCCTCTTTAACCTTACTAACATCAGCCAACTCTTCCTCACTATACTTCTCCAGCAAGCTAGCTTTAGGATAGGTAATCTGCTCTTTAACATTCACCAACAGCACAGCCAAATCATTGTGTTGCCACTTCTTCAAGTCGCTGGCTACAGTGTGCTTATAGAGCTTACTCTTACCCTTTTTGAGTAGTTCTTCACCCTCGGCCAGTAGCTTATTACCGTCTCTCACTTCTGCCACAGCCATATCTAATTCCTGCTTAGTAGCTTTGTCCATTGCAGTAATTTTAGGTATGCACAACAGCTTATAGCGACATCTCCGGCACTCAATGTTATCGCTCCTGAATTCAGCCGGGTACAGTTCACCTTTTGCGACTGACTCTACAACTCCGGTCAACCTCGCAACAATAGTCTCGAAGTAATTATCCAGCTTATTGATAACCTTCATATCTTGGTAGCCACTACTGCGGTTTTTAACAATATAGAGACAGGTATCAAATCCTAGAGCTTCCATATAGCAGGTTACTTGGTCAAGATAGTTCGGGAAACCTACGAAACCTTCCTTCATCCACCTCTGAAATTCAAACTGAGACATTGTTTTAACTTCCAACAGTCCAGCCATAACTATGCCGTCAATATGACCTGTTAATCTGAAGGTAGGATAGTCAAGCACCAGTTCTCTCTGCTCATCCAGTATAAGTTCGCCCTTTGCTCTTAACTGTAGTTTAATTCGTGCTTCATGCCAATTTCCTTCCTGGGCAGCTTCTTCCAACCAGCTAGGTTTTGGCTCACACTCACAGCCTAATAGCTCGGCTGACAAAGCTCTTGGACATTTCCCGGCACCGGACATTCTAAGTTCTACTTTATCCATTAGCCTTTCCTTTCTTATCATACTTCAAAAACAATACAATACCTGTTATCAAACACGGAATAAAGATTCCTCTAGCTTGATTGTCTGTAAATGGGAATGAAACACCTGTAACCTCAGTAAGTCCCTCTGATAGTACCCAAGTAGACGAAAATATTACAGCAAAGGTAGCAAGGAGCAAACCAATACTCCACCGGACTTGCACTTTATTCATTATTACTCCATTCTGCTATATAAGGTCGGAAACCTTTATAGTCTTTACAGATTCTACAAATCTTAGTTTCATTATCATAGAGAATTGAGCAGAATGCACATTCTAATCTACCATCTGTCTCAACCCAATTCTGTAGCATCTCTTCAGTCAGCACCATACCTTTGGGATTAACCAAGCCGATACAGTGTTCCCAATCCTCATACAGTAGATTATCAGTCATTCTATTATGCTTCCACTTTCCCGACAATCTCATTCAGTTGTGCCAAGAGCTTTTCAGCACTCTCAACAGGCATAGTCATATAGAAAGACCCACTGGAATAATGCTCACCCTTAAAGGTGTACTTCGCCATTGTAGTATTAATGTAAAGCCTGTCAGTCTCCTTAGCATTTACGTCCCACCGGATTTCAATATCAGTCCCAATGTCGTTAAGTTCTACTTTCATTACTTGCTCTCCTCCTTATTAAGATATTCTACAATAGCTTTCTCTACAATAGCAGAGACAGGTCTATGATACCCGAATACTTTCGCCAAGTACATATCAAGTCTCAAGGCTGTTTCCTTACTCAACTTGATGTGCTTATCAACTCTTTTTATCAATGTTGCCTCCAATTAAGATTTTTTTCCCTGCGAGGCTGGTAGCTTGCTAACTAACCTTGCTCCGACTACCTGCTTGCAGTTCACGGATGTTACCCCGCAGGGTTTGTGTCAGCTAGTAGTTGTCTCTCTCTTACTCTGGGTAGCTATCCCCATTTCTGTCGGTGTCAGTTGCTACACTATCACTCCTAACCTCACGGTTTCGGTAGCTGTCTCTGATTGCTTGAGCCTACTCGTACTATCTTTCTGCTAGTACCACACCCGCTAATGATGCTGTGCTTTTATCTTTACCAGAAGTCAAGACTGTCAGCACTAGGCACACCCACCTCGGCTCAAGCAATGTCTCCGTACTGGCAGGGAGACTCGAACTCCCATTTCCTTCTCAGTAGCCGTTCTACCATTGCTAAGTACCTAGCATCCGGTAGTTGTTTAACGACTCAATCAGAAGAGCGTCCTGCCGATTTAGACGACACCAGCATGCTTGTCTCTATTCAGTTTTTTCTCCTTTTCAATAATTAAGATTTTTCCGTTTGGTACACTATGGTATCTAACAGTCTTAATAGTATCACAACAGGATAGGGGTTGCAAGTCTATTCTCACCGATTGATACGGGCTGACGCAGATTTACAGACATTCTTATATTCACTATCTTCTTCAAGCTCCCTAATACTCATCTATACTATGCTCAACTTCTTTTCTCATTATGTCAAGTAATTTTATACTTTTTACGCCTAGCTAGTTGACATAAGTAATTTTCTCATTTTGGCTCTTCGTCTCAAAATCCACTTTAAGCATCTCATTTTTTCTTATTTTATCTTGTTGCTAGGCACAAACTTGTCTCAAATGTCTCAGGGCTTGAGACAATTTTTACGCCTAGATTGTCTCATTGAGACATATTTTTGCTGATTTCGTGCCTATTTTGCCCCTGAATGTCTCAGTCTCAGCCCCTAGAGACTTGAGACAATCAATGATTTCGTGCCTAGCAATAGTAGTTAACATAATGTTGCCGTGCCTACAGATTAACATAAAGTTAGTTGACATAAGCAAACTTTCCCAAAGTGGCTGTTCATTCCAAGAAAATTGCTAAAAAAGCAAGAAAAAGTGGGTTAAAAGCCCTAATTTTTAGAGCATTGAGACAACTGAAACATTCACTTGAGACATTCTTGAGGCATTAGAGACATTCACTATCTTTTCTTTCTTTCCCTTCAGTAATAATGTACAATGCCCTGGAAATCTTAGTGATGATATTTAACTGAAGCAAGGCTCCCATAGCCCTATAGAATGTAGCATCGCTCTTAGCGTCCAGCCCCAACTCCTGTATCATTTGGTGAGGGGAACGATTCTTGCCATCTTCCATTAGATATTGTATTCTCTTCTGCAATTGATAAACCTGTGTACCATTATTACCATCAGATTGATAGCCTACCGGGAAGTCTACCTTTGTAAATGTTCCGCCTTCCTTCTTTATACACAAAACTAAATCATCATCCACACACCTGTTCTTCGGGATGTAGAACTTGAATAAGTCTCTGGAATATCCTTCGCCTAATGTCTCAAAGTTCCAGACTATATCAGCCAAACTAGTTCGGGCATAAGCACCAGAGCCCTTCTTAGTCCCAGTCATATCGGCTTTACTAGAATGGTGAACTATCACGATGGAACAATCAAACTTCTCGCACCAATGTCTCAGGTGCTTCATTTGCCTGCTTGCCTCGGCATTATCATTCTCATCTCTGGTATTAAATGCCATTCTCAAAGGATCTATGAATATAATATGTAACTTGCCAGTATCCTTTATATACCTCTCGATATATGGCTCAAGCTCAGGTAGCAGTACATTCTGTAGATTGCACTTAATGAAGTAAGGCGAGTCCTCTAGCTCTAGCATAGCTCTCCGGCTCTTAATCAAACTGTCAGAACTCTCCAGGTCAATATACAACACTCTTATCTGCTCAATGTCCTTACACCCGTCAATGTCAAGAAATGGCTTCTTATGTATGAGGCAATTCACTAGCATATAGTTCATACTAGTTTTTGAAATTCCCGGCTCTCCTACCTCCTCTACTATAGTCTTCTTGAATATCCAGTTGCCCCAGATAGGCTCAAGGTCAGGAGCGTTATCAGTTATCTTTATAGGTGCAAACAATGTACCCTCCTCATACAGTTTATCAAGTAGATCTTTATTCAGGTCAGCCATTTCGCTCAAGCCGATTTAGCCTCCCTTAGAAGTCCCTTGTAAGCCATATAGAATCTCGCACTCTCAGCCTTTCCCATCTGGAAATCACTGATAGCAGTCATTATGGCTTTAGAGGAATTCGTAAATTGAAATGATACATTAGCAAGGTCGGAACGGTCTGCACCAAGATAGTCAAAACCTTGGGAATACAGATAGGCCGCTAACGCAACATTTGGGGTAGAATAGATTTTGGAAGAGGCTATTTCAGTCTCCTTATCATAATTTCAATTTCAATTTCAATTTCAGAGTGCCTATCTATCTAATCATTTATTCTCTTGATTTACAAACTTATTAAATTGGCTCACAAGGACTTATGGATATTTACAGGCTATATCGCCTTTAATAATCTCTGCCATTCTCTTTATATCGGCAGACTTTGAAACTTGTAAAGTATGGTTTTACTTGATATGATATATTCATGAGAATGAAAAAGGGACAAAAGTTCGTAACATTTGAGACAACTCCCGATATGTGGTTGAGGCTCAAGGTGGAAGCGTATAAGAAAGGTAAGTCGGTGAAAGAGTACCTTAATGAAATACTGAAGAAAGTGTTGCCGACTGAGAAAAAAGAGGAGATAAAATGATGAAAGAGTTAAAGTACACAATCAAAGCAGTAATCAGTCTTCCTGCTGACCAACCGGGAGAAATTAGTGATGTACTAGAACGCATCAGGGAAGTAGGTGAGGCCGAGATTGAAAAGGTGGAAGTAGTGGAAGGGGAAATGGAGAAAGGATGATGAAACTAAGTAATAGATTCTTACTCAAGAATCTCCGAAACAGGCTAAACCCCAAGCAGGTCGCTCTTTTCAAACTAGTAGTATGGGTAGTGCTCTTAACCTGGATGGTCTTTTTCCTAGCCCACAGTGTTATTACCGCCCAAATACTTGCGAAGTGGGTTCCTCCGGTATTCCCTCAGACTACATTCTATCAAGCTCTAGCCAGACTGATTCCTTACTGGTATGTCTTTACCATCGGGCTGGTGGAATTTATTGTAGCTCGGTGGGCCTACAGGAAATTAAAGGGTACTAATAAAGGTAAGGAAAAGAGTAATGAAGCTTAAGCAAAAATGGTTTCTCTTAGGATTAGGCTCAGGATTAGCCTTAGCTAGTCTACTCTTAACAGTATTACCATCTTTAACCCTTAACGCCAGTCTCGCAATAATAATAGCCAGCCTTATTACAGGTGGGCTTATCTTTAACTTTGTAATTTCAGAAAAGAAAGAAGGAGAGAATACATGAAGGGTTTAAGTTTAATTTGGTCATCTTGTATTGGAATAGGAGTTGCTCTTTTCGTATTTCCCTTTGTGCAAGTGTCAATTGTCAATAGTCTTGGAATTGAAGCAGTTGGAGATGTGAATTTTTCTTCTATTACAGTAATATCCCAACTCTGTTCTGGAATGGCACTAATTCTATTGGGTATTTTTAAGAATAATAAAGGTAAGGAGAATAAAAATGAAACTAGCTCTTGAATCAACCACTGACCTATTAAGCAAAGTACAAGGCTTCGGAGACTTTGACTGGATTTCGCTCTCCAGAGCCACAGAGGACAAAGAATACCTCGACTTCTATAAGGAATCAGACCAGCTTAGAGTCTTGAATCTTGGTGATGGCGTTTCTGATCCTGACATTAACCAAGCTAGGGAACTATGGGAATCCTTCGGCAATCCTGTTGTTGTCTCACCGGACTTCACAGGCGACCGGATGAAAACACTCAAGACCTATGAGATATGCTGTCAGGAGTTCAGGCCGGAGAATGTTATCGGTGTCCTACAAGGAAGCTCATATAAGGAAGTCTTAAGTTGTATACCTCACTATCAGGGGCAGATAGCGGTTCCTTATAATATCGGCTCTATGCTTGCTACCCCTAATTCCTTTATGGCACTTCGGAGAGCTTTGGTGGTGTCCAATATTCCGGCTGACAGATATGTTCACCTGCTAGGCTTCACCACACTAGACGAGCTTGAATGGTATGAGAATAAGCCTAATGTCCTGTCGATCAATACCGGCTACCCTATTATGCTGGGTATGAAGAGTGAAGACATTCTGGATATTGACCGGGAATGTACTAAGGCTACGATTACTCTGGAAGCTATGAAAGAAGTTGAGGCTATGAATAATAAGAGCCTATCTCAGATTCAGTGGACTAGCATCATAAGGAATATAGCCCTATTAAGGAGATATATTAGCTAATAATGAACTGGTTTAGAAGACTATTAATTACCTTTAATGAAGATGGGAGAGTATATCATTTTGGCGATGGGAAAGACTACATTCTCGTTAGGAAAGTTGAGCCGAAGAAAGTAGCTCCAAATATACTTGATTATAAAGAAGCCTATGAATATGGTGCTTACTTAAGGAGTATCGGCTTCAAGGACATTCGAGTAAATAGTGAAAGTATTTTTCGCTTTAAGTGTGGAACGTCAGATGCAAATATGGCATGGACAAATAAAATGTATCAACGAAGAGAGGAATAAGCTAATGTTTGACAGAAAAGACTTACAGAAAAAGATTGAGGAACAGGAAGAAATACAAGAGACTATTCCAGAGGGATTTCATACGGACGATGAGCGTGAGGCTAAACTAAGGAACATAGTTGAATCTAATAACAAGTGGGACACAAGCGGCCTTAAGCCCAACACTCGCAGGAAGAAGATAGGTATTGCTCTCTTGGTTGCTGGATTAGTTGGGTATCTGGTATTACAGTATGTGATAAGAGGAGGCTAAGATGACTACATTCACAGGATATGTACTTAGCCTTAGACCTAGATTACTTCATCCTAGTTGGACTGATAAGTATAATATAGCTGTTGTAAATCTGTCCATTGTATTTATACTTGGTCTAATTTTAGGTTTGCCAAGTACCACTTTTGGAATTAGCCCTTTATATATGCTGATTTGGACAGGTATGATTCCACTAAGTCTTTTTATGAGATATTGCGGGAAGAAAGAAAGTGGAGAGTTAAAATAATGCCATTCATTCATCTAGGCTGTGGTGGTAAAGTCAGCATAATGACTGGCAAGTGTTCTAAATGCCATAAGAAGTTTAAGCCTAACTCGGCTAACCCTAATGGATTGCCGGATGGAGTGTACTTTGATGGTGGTGAGAGAATTCAGAAGCTCAAGGCTAAAGCTGCTTCTAAAGGTACAACCGACTATGCAAAGTGGGCTGATAATAAAGTTCCTTTCATCACTCCCCTTGTCTCAAGATTTCCTAAGTGGCCCAGGTGGGCAAGAATTCTGACAACTGTAGGAATTGCAGTTGCATTAGTATTCGTGATAAGGAGTTGTGTATAATGATGACATTCAGAGAATATGTATTTGGTATTAGGTTTCCAAGACTTAGATTACTTCATCCTAGTTGGGACGATAAGTTTTGTATAGCTTGGGTAGGCTTACTTTCCCTAGTTGCTCTTGGATATGTATTTGGTTTTCCGAATTCTCATCCACTTCTCAGTTCTATGGTCAATCCTTGGTTTAAGTTACTCTGGATAGGGACTGTCCCACTAGGTCTTTATATGAGATACTGCATACTGAAGAGGGACTGTATCTAATGGGAAATTTAGACTTAAGAAATAACATTCCTCCGAGAGAAGAGCCTGTATTCCCTGCTCGGACAAAGAGAATACTCGGAAGTCCAGTATTTTGGATTTCTATTATTATAGCCATTGTTTACTTACTACTACGTTAAAGGAGGTAATACTAAGCACAAAAACAGGCGACAAGGCGACAAGGTAAAAATAATAACAAAAGGAGAAACTAAAGTAATGAAAAAGAAACTTATCGGAATTATAATGACACTGGTGGTACTGGCTGGTCTGCTCTTTAGTGGAGTAGCATTTGCTGACGACCCGACTACAGTAGATGTAGATTGGAGTGGAGCAGGTACGGTAGTTGGCAATGTTGATACTGGAGATGCTAACGCTAACTTCTATTCTGGTGGCAATACCCATGTAGGTCAATTTACTGCTACTGACAGCAACAACAATCCTTACAGCTATGGAGTAGATAGTTGTGCATTTACCTTTGAAACCAATATCACAGGTGGCGGTGAAGCTGAATTTATTGTCAATAGGACTGACTCCAAAACATCATATTGTCTACCTGGGCAACAGACTGGAGCCTATGTCATAACTGATGATGGTGATGCCACTCTCCAAAACAGAGTATCCACTAACTATGCTTCAATGAAAGACTGCAACTATGGCTGGAACGCTAATGATCACATTACTGTTGACAATGCCACAAACTACATTCTCGATAGATGGGTAGATAGCGGTAATGGAAACTTTGCAGGACTATCAGCTTTTGGTAGTGGAGATGCTGACCTTGATTGTATGTCCAGTGAAGCTGGAAGTGGAGTTAGGTTAGGTTGGGGATGTGGTTGTTTTACCAATGCTGACTTTACCGCAACCGGAACAGGTGCTATGCAACTTCAGGGTACTGGTAACTCTAGTGCCACAACTGCAATGGCTCTAGGTATGACAGGAGCTTCATCGTTCAACTTCATTGCTAACTGGACAAATGGCACATTTACTGTTCCTGATTACTCGACCACAGCAAAATAAAAAAGGGAAGATTTCGGGGGGGGATGGTTCTGCTGTCCCTCCTGAGACACTGAAATATTGAAATGAAGAAATTACTTTTATGCTTAATCGCCCCTATGCTCTTGTTAACTATTAGCTCTCCGGTCTATGCCGATGACCCTTGTGAGGGTGCTGGCTGTGACGGTGACTGTGGAATGGAAGTCAACATCGGAGTGAGTGATAATTCTGAGGTTAATGTAAATACAGGTGACAACTCAGAAGTAGAATTAAACACCGGAGCTTGTAATGATGTCTTTATCAATGGACAGGACATTAACCAGCCGACAATCATTCATCACCAAGTATCAAACTACAAGATGATTTACAGCCAACGACTCGCCAAGCTGGAAGGCTGGAGGTCAAAGACTATAACCACAGTCAACTTAGTAGCCGATGGATTAGCCAAGCTAATATCAGAATATGAAGCTGGTAAAGTGACTGAGGAAGAACTTAACTCAAAGCTTCTTGAACTTGAAAGTGGTGTAAGCTCAATCCAGTTATCTGTTAATGCCCTGTCTAGCGAATATGCACAGGACAAAGAAGCCAGCCTAGCCACTATTGAAGACCTTCGGTTTCAAGTTGAGTATCTTAGATGGTTGGTAGATAAGAACAATAGCACTCTTACTTGGTGGATACTTGGATTGGCTGCTGGATTATCTGTTGTAGGTGGGCTGATGATTTACCGGACTAGGCGTAGAAATAAGTAATATATGTTCAGAATTGGTTTAATCGCCATTGTGTTTTTTATCATCTGGCTAATAGCTAAACTAAGGAGTAGGTAAAATGGAGAAAAAAGTTCTAAAAGTAAAGTTCCCACTATGGTTAGTTATTACTTTAATTGTTCCTATAGTAGTAGGAATAAACGTAATACGTTTGCTGTAATTAATCTCTTGAATAGGAGTAGGTAAAAATGAAAGATACTGTAATTCTTATTATAGTATTAGCAATGTTGGGAGGATTTATTGCTCAACTTGGAGATACTGGATGCAAAGCCAAGTTACGGAGAGGGCGAGACATCAAGAATCGATTAATAGCTAAACTCAGGGGAAGGAGTAGATGAAATGATAGAGAATTCAATGATAGAACAACTTACAGATATTTTGCCGATTATTTTTGTAGCAGTAATAATACTAGGAGCTACAGCTTGGATTGGAAGTAGTGATGAAAGCTTGTTACGCAAATTTAAGTTGTATCGTATTACTCGGCTATTTAGTGATGGAGCAAATATCAAGAGCCGAGTGGAGCAAGTCCAGCAGGAACTAATGCCTAAACCATCAGACAAGGAGTAGGTAAAATGGGTAAGATTAGGATTCACAAGAATTGCGGTGGTGCAATCAAGAATAATGTCTGCTCTAAGTGCCATAAGCAATTCGGGCTTCGGGACAGAATGCTCTCTAACTACTGGGAAGAAGTTGAAGACCCCGGAGAAAAGTTCAGCCACAAGAAATACAGAGACAGAATAAGGAAAGGGGACGACATATTTTGAATAAGGTTACTGTAGCAATATCCGGTGGTTTTGACTTTTGCCACACTGGTCACTTAGCCTATATTAAAGAGGCTATGAAATTAGGAGACGAACTCATTATCATTTTGTCTCGTGACGACCAACTTAGGAAAAAGAAAGGCTATTGTGTTATGCCGTTTGAAGACCGTAAGGCTATTCTTAAAGCTATCATAGAGACAGGCATAGATGATAGGGATAAAGTAGTAATGAATACAGATTATGATATTACTTCTTGCCAATCTCTTAGACACTATAAGCCCGATATTTTTGCAAAGGGGGGTGATACCTGGGACACAGAGAACCTTCCAGAGCAAGCGGTGTGTGAAGAATTAGGCATTAAGGTAGTGTTCGGAGTAGGCGGATTTAATAAAGCTCAGAGTTCAAGTAATCTAATGGAGAAAGCTATTGAAAGTTACCGTAGTTCTGCCAGCAAAGAATGAAGAAGTTGCTATTTCAGGAGTCTTAGCTGAGATTAAACTCTCTAGGGCTTTATTGTCCGATGATGTAGAACTAGAGACATTAGTGATTGATAGTTCTAGTGACAATACTGCCGAAATTGCCTCTCGACTCGGAGCTAAGGTTATTCACTGTGGTCTGAAAGGGAAAGGGAATGCTTTTAGAGCTTCAGCGCTTTATCTATTACTTCACTCAGATAGCGATATTATCATTATGTCTGATGCCGATAGTACCTACCCTTTAATCATAAATATCCCTAAGATTGTCAGTATGCTTATAGAAGACAATTATGATGTGGTAATAGGATACCGTAAGTATCGTCAGCCCGGCTCAATGACCAAGCTCAACTTGTTCGGGAATAAGCTCCTATCAGGAATCACTACACTCTTATACAGGTTCCGCATTAGAGATGTCTGCTCTGGACTGTGGGGATTCAAGCAAGAAGCACTAGGTAGGTTTGACCTTACTTCTCAGGGGTTTACCCTGGAGGCCGACTTATTCACTAATGCCATCTACTCGAAGTGCAAGATAGGTCAGTTCCCTATTAAGTATCGAGCAAGATTAGGAGAATCTTCAGCTAAGTTCAAGCCAGGAATAGACTGGATGAAGATACTAAAGTTCCTCATTGTAAGGAGGGTTAAAAGATGCCACCCGTATTCGGCGTAATAATTACAGTAGGATGTGGTCTGCTCACTTTCTTAATAGTGCTACTTGTGAGAATAAGTAAGAAAAACAAAGGAAAAAAGAAGTGAAATTCCAAGAGGATAAGAAGCACTCTAAAATTGTACCAAGGGTAGTGCTTGCATTAGTCATAATATTATCGGCACTCGCCTTCATATTAATTTATGCGATAGTTAAGGGGATTATATAAATGCGAATATGTCTTTTAACCAGATATTTTACGTTTAGGAATGCCGGTATAGGCAGAGTATCCTCTGAAATCGCTAATCGCCTTGAGGCAAGAGGACATGAAGTATGCCGTATCTCTACTGATACCTGGAGCCTCTACCAGTATTTCAAGTACACGACCTTTGACCTTATGACCAAAATCCCTAAAGGCTATGACATCTATCACGCCTTAACGCCCCTTGAAGCTACTTGGATTCCGAAAGACAGAGGTGTAGTTACCTTCTATGATTTCATACCTGTCTTGCACCCTGAGAGGGCTGGAACAGGACTTCACTCTAGTTGGATTCTCAAACATGGCTCTAAGGCTTACTTCAACTGGGCTTGTAAGATGGCTACCCGATGTAAGGGGCTGACAGCTATCAGTCAAGAGACTAAAGACGAACTGAGAACTCACTTTGGAGTAGAGAAAGACATTACTGTGGTGAAATTAGGTATCCGGCCTGACTTAGAGCCTGCTGAGAAGCCCGACAGCACCTTCCGAATAGGTTATCTAGGGCAATTGGACAGGCGGAAGAGAGTTGGTTTACTGGTAGAGGCTTTCTATCATAGTGAGATAGAAGGTGAGTTAGTTATTGCTGGAACTGGGCCGGAAGAAGTCAGGCTTAAGGCTATAGCTGATGGTGATGACCGGATAAAGTTTCTGGGTGGAATTCCAGATGAAGACTTGCCTAGCTTCTATAATTCATTGGATATGTTCGTCTTTCCTACCTTCATCGAAGGTTATGGATTACCTTGTTTGCCTCCTGACGAAAAAATAATAACCAAGGACGCATTAAAGGCAATTTCTGAGGTTAAAATCGGAGATATGGTTCTTACTCATACTGGTTCTTATCATCCTGTAATTGATACTTTCAAAAGGCAAGTGAATGAAGACATTATTGAAATAACTCCGTGGGCTATGAATACACCTATAAAATTAACAGGTAATCACCCTATACTTGCTTTTAAGCGTCCTCGCCCAAAATTCAAAGTTGGGCGTAGGTGGGATGAACAAGTCCCGACTTGGATTCCAGCTAAAGATATAGAACAAGGAGACTGTGTTGTATTTCCGATTACAAGACAAATCTATTCTATGAAGTCAAAGTTTGATTTGTTAGATTTTGACTCAAAAATTCTTAGTGATAATACTCATGTACATTATAAAATGGGATTTTCTCCTAAAACAGGGCAAGTAGTAAAAATTAAGAGATATATTAATATGGATGAGAAATTATCTAGGCTAATAGGTTACTATCTAGCTGAAGGTTCAGTAAATAGTAGTAATATGTCAGGTGTAGAATTTAGCTTAGGAATGGAACCAGAAATTGCCAACGAAATAAAGGACACAATTAGTGAAATTTTTGGTACACGGTGTACTATAACTACAATGCCTACTAAAATAAGAGTACAAGTCTCAAGTAAGATTATTGGGAAATTTCTGTCTGGGCTATGTGGAATAGGGGCAAGGAACAAAAGCATTCCGAGAGAATTTCTTTACGGGGATATAGCTAACTTAAAAAATCTTGTTGAATGCCTTTACAAGTGCGATGGATACCAATGCGGAAACGAGTTTTCGCTTTCTACTTCTTCGGAACAAATGGTATCTGATGCTACTATTGCTCTATTGCGTTTAGGTTATAAGCCTAGAACAAAAAAAGCCATAAGAATAAGAAAAGAGAAAACTATAGAGTGTTATAACGTTGAATATAGTATAGCTAACATAGTAAATTATGCTCATTCTAATAAGTCCTGGGTTTTAAATAAAAGTAGTATAGCTTTTCTTGTAAGAAAAGTAAACAAAATACACTTTAATGGAGTTGTGCATAATCTTGAAGTAGCGGTAGACAATTCCTATACCACAAAAGCATTTGCTGTGCATAATTGTGTAGAGGCGATGGCTTGCAAGAAGCCTGTCTTTGTTATGTCCGATAGTATCATACCAGAAGCTGTTAAAAGCAGGTGCTTTGAAGTATCAGACTTGAATCTACTCTTTAGAAGTTTTAGAACTGGATTACCTTACTGGAAGATTTTTAGTGAGGCTGTGATAGACAGCAACTACCAATTTGCCAAGAATCACGACTGGGAGAAGTGTGTAGATACTTATGAGGCAATGTACCGAAAGATACTTAAAGGGAAAAAATAATGAAAGAAGAGTTAGTGCAAAACAAATTTGATGCTATTTTTTTATTAGTTTTTGGGTGGATATTTGTACCTATAATTTGGTTTGCTCTCTTTTCAAGAATGGCAATAGTAGATGAATCTTTCACACTTTTGGGTACTGTTGTTTTTTGGTCTATTGTTGGCACAATGACTGGAACTACAATCCGGGCAACTCTTACAATAAGAAGGGAAAATAAAGGAGAGAAGTAAAATGGTAGAAAAGAAAAGGAACAACAAAATCATTATTCGTAGAGATTGGAGAGGTAAAATCAAGGAGATTGAACTAGCTACACCTGAAAGAGAACCTGACGAAAAACCAGTTCTTGAACTTATAGAGGTAGTTGCTAGTATATTTGCAAGTCAAAAAGAAGACTAGAGTGTAAAGTAGCGTAAAGAAATGTAAAGAAATGTAAAGGAGAGGAATATGGAAAAGATTGAAGGAATGATCAGCGAGAAGGACTTCTTCAAGAAGGTAAATGACTACAGAACATCTCAAGGGCAGAAAACTCTCACCTGGAGTCAATACCAAAGAACACTGACTATGATGGCAAAGGACAGCCAAATAATAAGAATGATAGTGGCAGAGGGGAAAATGATAATGGAGATTGAAGAAATATGAAGAAAGAGTTTCAGGTATCAAGAATACAAAAACAGTATCAATCTAAAGCATTAGTAGGTAATGGCGGTATGACTTTCGCAGTTATACTCAGGGAAAGGCAATTAGGTAATGCCTCAAAGCATATTGCCAAATTAGCATCTAAGGTACTTCATTTTGAAGTGCAAACTAACGACTTAAACATAATTTCTGTTATTGAAATACCCGAAGAAACATCTTGGGAAATATAAAGGAGACAGAATGAAGGAAGATTCTACTGACATAGACTTAGAGCCAATTCATTCTTGGTTTGGATTAAGCTATGCAAGTTACTTAACCATACCAAGGACAGTACTACAATCTATGCCACAAGAATGGCAAGCTAGGTTTGTGCAATGCCTAGATGAAATGAACGATACTATAGAATGGATGCCAAAAGGAAAGGCATATTCTGTGAATTTAAGAGATAATAACAATGGCAGATATGGAAAAGATAAACTTGCAGATTATGAAAGAGGTAGAAAAAGATTACCATTAAAGGAGAAAGAATGAAGAAAGTTGTAATTACCGGAGCGACAGGATTCGTAGGTAGCCACTTAGCAGACTACCTTATTGACACTGAGAAGTTAGAAGTTCATGGGCTTATCCGACCTCGGAGCAGAGATGAATTTATCCGGTCTGACGTTCAATACCACGAGGCTGATGTTACCGACTACTCCGCTATTGCCTCTGTGATAAAAGAAGTCCAGCCTGACTATATTTTCCACCTTGCGGCTCAGAGTTTTGTACCCCTGAGTTTCAAGGCTCCGAACACGACCATCATTACCAATGTGATAGGCACTCTCCACGTTCTTGAGGCTGTGAGAAATGAGTGTCCTCAAGCAATAGTTCAAGTTGCTGGCTCCAGCGAGGAATATGGCTTGGTTTACCCAAAGGAATGTCCTACTAATGAAGACCAGCCTTTCCGACCTATGAGTCCTTATGGATTGTCCAAGGTGAGTGCTGACTTGTTATCTCAACAGTATTGCAAGAGTTATGGAGTTAGAACCATAATCACCAGGGCATTCAACCATTCGGGCCCCCGCCGAGGAAAATCCTTCGTCACCAGTAAGATAGCCTTTGCGATAGCCGATATTATGGTGAATGACGCAGAGCCGGTGTTGAAATTAGGCAACCTAGAGGCAGTTAGGGATTTCACCGATGTCAGGGATACTATAAGAGCCTACTGGATGCTGGCTAATGGAGGCAAGTTCGGTGAGCCTTATAACATTGGTACTGGAGTCGGCTACAGCATCGAGCAATTGATAGAACTGTACAGGGAAATAAGCAAGATTGACTTTATCGTGGAGCAGAATCCAGAATTTATGAGGCCGAGTGATGTACCGAGGCTGATATGTGATGCCAGTAAGACAAGGACAATCACAGGCTGGAAGCCCACTATTTCTATTGAAAATACCTTATGGGATTTGTTATATTACTGGGTTGATAAACTGAAGGCTGAGAGGAATTAAGGAGAAACAGAGATGAACATTTTTGCAATAATGAGAAGTGTTAAAAAGAGCCGGGCTTTCAAGGGAATTCGCCCTTACCTTAACCTACTCTACTATGACCCTGATAACATCATTATCAATAAGAGTACCTTTGACACCGTATCAGTAGACAGATTCTCTTTCCACATGAGCGACCAGATAGACTCGCTACAGAGAGTAATACACAATCCTTGGTTTGAAGGAGTAAGAGAAACAGACATAGTGCTGGACATAGGGGCTAACATTGGAGCAATCACTATTCCACTTGCCAAGAAAGCCAAGAAGACCTATGCTGTCGAGCCTCTTTTTATAAGGGAGCTTTCTGATAATATCTATCTTAACCACCTGCATCGTAAGGTGTCTATAATTCCTTATGCTATAGGAGAACAGACTAAACCCCAAGAGGTAGAATTCAGTTCCAAGAAGGCAATAGTCAAGTTCAAGACATTTGCTCAGTTACTCAAGGACATTAATAAGCAGGTAGACTTCATTAAAATTGACGGTGAAGGTTGCGAGTGGGATATAAAGCCTGAGCAATTAGAGGGAATCAGGGAGATTAGGATTGAGTTTCACCTACGGAGAAGCCATAAACTAGACGATAAAGTGAAGCTGGCAAGATATATGAGGTGGTTTCAGGATAACAACTACGAGGTGCATAAGGAATGGGGCAAGACTCCTTTATGTGTGCCGTTTACTGCCTGTCTGGTATTAAGAGCTACTAAGCAATAAGGGGAAACATGACTACTTTTGAAATTGCTTTTCAAGTTTTTATAATCTGCCTCTTTACAGTAGGGGCTTGGGCAGCAGACCCCGGCTTGCCTTTCCCTAAGTGCAAGAGGAAAAGGAAAGATAAATGACCGCAATAGTAAAAGAATTAAAAAGGGAATTAGATAGTTTGTGTTATGCAATAGGTGATATTCTAAGCTTACTTATCGGCAGAGAGAAAGAGTGGAGAGAAATCAAGCAGAAAGAAAAGGAAAAGGAAGACTAGATGACTAAAAGAACCTGGCTAATCTTATCTCTCATAGTCGCTGGAGCTATCCTTCTGCGAGTTATTCCCCAGTGGGACAAGGTAATGGTAGAAGGTAGTGTCTGGTTCCGAGGTGTAGACTCCTACTGGCATATGAGAATTGCCGAGAATATGCTTCATAACTATCCTTATCATCAATACTGGGATTGGTTCACTCTTTACCCCACAGGCGGCAAGGTAGGCTTCAATCCCCTTATGTCTTGGATAATTGCCGGAATAGGACAGACCGGGGCTAACATAAATATGGTAGGAGCTTTACTACCTCCGATAGTTGGCGGACTCACCATCATGTCTGTGTTCTTCTTAGCAAAGGAACTATTCAGTAAAAAGGTAGCCTACCTTGCTTGTATCTTGGTAGCCATTCTACCGACTGAATTCCTGCATAGAACGCTCTTAGGCTTCACCGATCATCACGCTCTTGAAACTTTACTCATGACTACTACAATCCTATTTCTTGTCCTGATGATGAAGCAAGGCCGAATGCTCTGGACAATTCTATCAGGGATTGTACTTGGATTGTACCTCTTGAACTGGGCTGGCGGTCATCTGCTCGTGAGCATCCTTATTGCGTGGTTTATCTTTCAGATACTTTACTTCAGGCTCAAGGATATACCAGAGGGGAATTACTGCCGGAATATGCTGATAGTGTTCTGCATTTCCTTTGCTATGTATGCTCCTCATATGAAATTCATCTATGCTTCCCTTTTCAGTTTTGCCCCTTATCTTTTCGCTATTATCTTACCTATCTGGCTATGGCACAGAGGAACAAAACGAGCTACCCTAATGTCTGTATTCTTACCTCTAGGGATAGTATGCTTTGCCCTGTTTGTCTCTGATTATTACCGGACTATCCTTTTTGATGCGAGGGCAGTATTCTGGGGTGGCAGAACAACTATTATGGAAGCCTCACCGTCTACCATTAATACTATCCTGGCTACAACCGGAATAAGCTTCTTCCTCTTTATCAGTGGGATAATAACCTACTTCAAGCAGAAAGAAAAGAGCTTCCTGCTCATTATGTGGGCTATAATAATGCTGGCAGCAACTATGGGGCAAAGAAGATGGGGATACTACTTTGTCGTGCCTATGTCTATCCTCGCCAGCTACTTTACCTTTTATGTTGCAAACTGGATGTCTTATAATACTAAGAAAATGGCTATTGGTATTGTGATTCTATTTACAGTTGTAACCAGCATAAGAGGGACTATTGGTATAGTAAATCTACCTAATAACATTTCTCCTGCTATGGTTCACACTCTTACTTGGCTGAAGGAAAATAGCCCTGAGCCTTACTGGGATTATCAGGGAGATTACTATAGTCTCAAAATTTATGACCAGCCTCATTATGGAGTTTTAAGCTGGTGGGATTACGGGCATTGGATAAGTCAGATAGCACATAGGTCGCCATTATCCAATCCAGCCTTTCAGGATCCAAGTATCGGCCCCAGATTCTTTACCTCTGCAACAGAGGAAGAAGCTCTAAGTGAAATAGAAGGGCTGGACATCAGGTATATCTTGATGCACGAGGATATGGTAAGTAGTAAGTATTATGCTATCAAAGAGAAGTCAGGCAAGGACACTGACCTGCTAAACTCAGTAGCACTTAGGATATGGAATAACCAATTTACAGGCTACAAGCTGGTAAGGGAAGAAGGGAAAGTAAAACTATACGAAAGGATTATGGAAGAGTGATTTTACAATGTCCAGAATGTAATAGTTCTCAACTAATAAAATTCGGTAAGAAATTCACTAGAAATTCAGATACAGGTAAAAGATGCAGAATTCAACAGTACCAATGTAAGAGTTGTGGAAGAATAACTATTAAACCAATAAAGGAGAAAAATGATAAGGAGAAATAAATATGAAGAGTAACCGTTACCTAATAATAGCCTTGGTTATGCTAATTGGAGGAGCTATCTTATTATTCCCTGTTCGTTATCTTCAACCATATACAAGCTGGCAACAGGCTTATGAGGGTAGAGAAGTATTTTATACTGAGCAAGAATACTCAGAATTCAAGCAAGTAGTTGTAGACTTTGAAGTTCCTCTTAGAGATATAAAGGTACTAAATTCTCAACCTCCTATTGTTGTAGAATTCGGTATTACAATTACAGGTTTGCTTGATAATAACGAAGAAATCATAGCCATTAAGAAAATACCTTATGGACAAGCAACCAGGGAAGAGCCAGTCAAGCTTCGTTCTAGGAGCAGAATTAATGTATTGGGATTCATTATTGGGCTTTCACTAATGTTATTTTCTATGGTTCCATTTACAAAAGATTCGGAAGAAAATTAGAATGATTATACCATCGGGAATTGAGATTGCGGTCAATCCAAATTACATAGACTTCAGCACAGGAGGACTAGTGGCTCAAGTGCTGATAGCCGGTGGAATCAGTGGGCTGGTTCTATACAGGAAAATGGTATGGAAAAGAATAAAGAGGATGTTCAATTGGAAAAGAAAACAGAAATAAGAGAGCCAAGCTCATTTCGTGACCCTAGTGGCTATCTGTTTCGACAAGATGGCGAGCTTTATCGCCGGATAGATTGTTCTTATGAGCATCATTATGCCTACTTCACAATGTCAGGGCTTTATGATAAATTAGTTAATTCTGGATTATTAATATCACACAAGGAAGTTGACCTTGACTTATTGAAACCAGAGCCGATAGAGTTTATTTCCTATCCTTATGAATGGTGCTTTAGCCAGTTAAAAAGTGCGGCTCTAGCTACCCTTGTCATACAGAAGATAGCCCTTGAACATAATATGATATTGAAAGATGCTTCTGCTTATAACATCCAGTTCCACAATGGCAAGCCAGTTCTGATTGACACCTTGTCCTTTGAGATATATGAAGAAGGCAAGCCTTGGGTAGCTTACAGGCAATTCTGCCAGCACTTCTTAGTTCCTCTTATGTTAATGGCTTATAAGGATATTCGGTTAGGGCAACTGCTCAAGGTCTTTATAGATGGTATTCCGATTGATTTAGCGTATAGTCTGCTACCCTTTAAGGCAAGACATAATCCTCATATCTACTTCCAGGCGAAAGGGCAAGAGTATATAGTAAGCGAGAGTGTTAAAATTGAGGAATGTAAGGTAAGCAAAGATTCACTAGTGAAGTTGGTTAAGCACTTGGAACTGACTATTAATAAGCTCAAGTGGAAGTCGGTCAGCAAGGAAAGGTGGGACAGCTATTATGAGGGCGAGAGCTACACTAAGAAGGCTTTCTCTCATAAGAAGTGGATTATATCTGTTTGGCTTGATATGCTAAGTCCTAAGACAGTTTGGGACTTAGGGACAAATACAGGAGCTTTCAGCCAACTCGCCAGCGATAAAGGAATAACGACTATCTCTTTTGATTCTGACCCTGCTGTAATTGAGAGAAGTTATCTGAACACTGTTGCCAATAAAGATACTCACATTCTGCCTTTAGTGCTTGACCTGACTAATCCGAGCCCTAACATTGGATGGGCAAATGAAGAAAGGCAATCTCTTGTTGATAGGAATTCGGCTGATATGGTTCTTGCCTTAGCCTTAGTTCATCATCTGGCTATTTCTAACAATGTGCCCCTAGGAATGATAGCCGAGTTCTTCAGTAAGCTAGGGCAGACGCTTATTATTGAGTTTGTGCCGAAGGACAATCCCCAAGTACAAAGGCTCTTATCAACTAGGAAGGATATATTCGACCACTATACAGAGAGTGACTTTGAGACAGAGTTTGGCAAGTTCTTTTTGATAAATGAAAAGAAACCGATTTTAGAATCAGACAGGATACTATACTTAATGGAGAAAAGATGAATAAACAAGATAAGATAATGGCAGGTGTAGACAAAATTATGCTTGATACTATCGGTGATGATGAAGGTGTTATAGCAAGAGATATTATGGGTTATCTCCAATCCCAAGGGGTAGTGATTAAGGTGAAAGGTGAATTGCCTTTAATACCTAAGTGGTGGACAAAGAAATCTATTAACTGTGCAGAATTAGTCCAACAAGATATGATTAAAGCAGGTTATACTCTAACCGAACCATTGATAAAGGCAGGAAAGAAATGAAAACCTTACACCCTTACCTTCTAGCCACATTCCCTATTATCTACCTCTATATTACGAATACAAGTGAGGTCAGTCCTTCTGACGTTATCGCTCCCATCGGCATTTCACTAGGGGTAGCTGTTCTCCTGCTCTGGATATTAGGTAAGACAACCAAGAATGTCATTAAGTCAGCACTCACAGTTTCTACTCTACTGCCGTTCTTCTACTTCTATTCTCAGTTCACTACAAAAGGTTTACTCCCTCTATGGATAGGCTTGCTGGCAATGTGTATCATTCTTATCTGGAGAGCCAAGAGAAATCTCACTAACTTCAATAGGTATATGAGTATAATATCCATAATGCTTATCGCTATATCACTATCTAATCTAGCTACTGGTGAGATAAGAAAGGCAAAAGCTGTTGATGAAGACCTTACTGGTAAAATAACTTCACCTGAAAACCCCAGAGACATTTACTACATTATTCCTGATAGCTATGGAAGCACTAACGCCTTGCAGGAAGTCTATGGATTTGATAATAGCGAGTTCATTGACTATCTTGAGAGTAAAGGCTTCTACATAGCTTCAGAAAGTCATAGCAATTATTCCAAGACTACTTTATCTCTGCCCTCCAGCCTGAGTATGTGCTGCTTCAAGCCAGAGTGGAGAATGGATACCAAGAGGGAGAGCGAAGATAATTTGGTTGGGCTAATCACAAACAGTGAAGTCTCTCGATTACTAAAGTCAGTAGGCTACGAATATGCCTTTGTTTCTTCAGGCTTCTTCCACGATGAGATAAAACCTTATGCTGAGGTCTATAAGACTAGGACTATTATCAATAACTTCACGACTTATATCTGCTGGAACTCAGCTATATCACCTCTTATGTCGGGCTATATAGTTGACAGTCAGAGAGATAGGATTCTCTATGCCTTTGATACGCTGGAGAACTTCCCTGATTATAAAGAGCCGGTATTTGTTCTTGCTCATATCTTGTGTCCTCATAGCCCCACGATATTCAACAGAGACGGAAGTATACCAGATAGAGTAGAGAGGCTGGAAGATGATTCTGGAATATTGAGGGCAAGCCATCCTGAGCAAGTGATGTTTGTTAATGACAGGATAGAAAGGATAGTAGAGTTCCTGCTGAATCAAGAGCCACAGCCTATAATTATCCTGCAAGGCGACCATGAGAATGGGGGCAAGGTTATCGAGCCTTATGTATCCGGCACGAGTATACTCAATGCCTACTATCTGCCTGACGGTGGTGATAGACTACTGTACGATAACATCAGCCCGGTGAACACCTTCAGAGTGATATTCAACTATTACTTTGGTGCTGACTATGAGTTGCTGGAAGATAAGAGCTATTGTGTTACTGAATACCCTTATGAGATTACAATACCTTCTGAATGCGGAAGGTGTAAATAAAAAGGAGGTTTTATGGGAAAATTCTGTAGAGACTTAGGAGAAAAACTAGGCTTACGAATCGGTAAGGCAAAGGGTAATGAGCTTAGAGGTTCTACTCCCTGCCAAGTTCTAAAGACAGGCTGGCTGGATCAAGAGTGGGAAGTTGGGCTTGAATGGTATCTCAAGAGGATCAAAGGGCAGATGATAGTAGACACTGGCTTCATCTCTCACCAGAACTTCACTAAGCTGTTAGCAAGGTTAGGCTTCACTGTCTATGGTGTGGACTTAGGATTATTCACCGGATACTTTCCGAACTTGAACTACCTGAATAATCTTGTCTGGGACATTCCGGCATTGAAGAATGAGAGCATAGATACTATTGTAGCTAACTCGCTATTGGAACACTTGGGGCTGGAATACTATGGTCAGCCTCCACAGCCTAATGCCGAGCAAGATACTATGGCTGAGTTCAATAGGATACTAAAGCCTAACGGCAAACTCCTGATGCAAGTGCCTTATGCCAAGGAGACTACTATCGTCTATCATAAGAGCGAGCAGTTCTATAGGACTTATACTGAAGAAACACTACAGAAACTCATAGGGACTGACTTCAATATAATAAATATGACCTTCTATGCCAGGGGAGAAAGGTGCTGGATGGAAATTAACAATAAAGTAGCTAACAGGATAAAGCAGGGTAGCGGATTTCCAGTGTGCTTATGCTATTTAGAGGTGGTAAAGAGATGAGTAAAGTTCTCTTACTAAGTCCTCCTACTCCTTGGGATTCTTATGTAGTACAATCCGAGCTATACCCTAACCTGTCTATTATCTTGCTCGGTACTATTCTCAAGGAAGCCGGACACGAGGCTAAGGTAATCCATATGTTAGCTGACAAGGTTACAATGCCTAAACTCAGAAACATTATCCTTGACTATCAGCCGGATATTGTAGGCATCACTATGGTAACATTCCAAGCTAAGACCTCAAGGGAAATAATGAGACTGGTTAAGGAAGTAAACAAGAGCATCAAGGTAATCATAGGTGGGCCACACCCTTCGGCACTAGGTAATGCCTCTCTTGCTACCTTTCCTGATGCTGACATAGCGGTAATAGGTGAGGGCGACCTAGCTATTCTAGATATAATTAATGATGATATTGAGCAGGGTATTCTCTATCCTAAGCCGGTAAAGGACTTAGATGCTCTGCCTATTCCTGACTTAAGCCTTATCAATATCAAGAAGTTCTCCGGTATTTATCCTCCCGGCCCAATGCCCTCTTTTAATATCATAGGTAGCAGGGGTTGTCCATTCAAGTGTACGTTCTGTTCTCGCTCTGCAATGAGCAATAAACTCCGACTCCGAAGCCCACAGAACATCATCAAAGAGATAATAGCCTTACATAACCAGTGGAAGATAAGGGAATTCTTCTTTCAGGACGATACCTTTAATGTAAATCGTAAGTGGGCGAATGAGCTATTAAATCTCATCATATCCAATGGACTCAATAAGAAGATAGCCTATCGAGCAAGATGCAGGGTGAACGAAAAGCTAGTGGACTCGGAACTCTTAAGCCTGATGAAAGAGGCTGGATTCTGGGAGATATTCTATGGTGTCGAGAGTGGTAATCAGACTATGCTTGATAGTATGAACAAAGAGATTACCATATACGAGATTGAGAGAGCCTTTAAGCTGACGAGGGAATCAGGGATAAAGACTGAGGCAAGTTTCATTATCGGTATGCCGGGAGAAACATCCAAGACTATCTTAGAGAGCTTAGACTTGTGGGAGAGGTTAAATCCTGACTGGTGTAGTTTCTCAAGGGCAATTCCTTTTCCCGGTACTGGCTTAGAAAGAGAGTTAAGGAAGAAAGGACATCTGATAATAGATAATCCAGAGGACTTTGTGCTGGAGAAGACACTGGTGAGAACTGATAAGATGTCGGCAGAATTACTTGAGGCTTGTGCAGTTGAGATAGGGAAGCTGATAACAACAGACAAGTTTATGCGAATGGTGAAGAATCCAAACGAACTAGCCAGGACAGCAAGGGATATGATGAAGAGTAGAAGAAGTACGAAGAAAGGAATGGAGAAGCTATGGCGAGTAGCTTGTGGAGTGAAATAAGATGAGGTGCTTAATTGCCTAAAGGTAACAGGGATTGGCATAGAAGAAAAGAAAAGCGTTGGGTAATACCTGCTCTTATTCTTAGTCTTTTGTTTTTTCTCATTGGTGTTTATTACTGGTGGGATAAAACACAAGTGGAGATACCTCCTCTAGCCTCATTATCTCCTACACAAGAAGCAGTACCTTATGTACCTAGTACACCAACTCCACCTATAATACTTCCTACTCCACCGCCACCAGAACCTATCCAAGAACCAATACTGATCCCAGAGCCTATTCCTGAACCTGAGCCAGAGCCAGAACCTACCGGATCTGGGCTAATATGGTTTGATGAATATACCTATTTAGTAGGAGGAGACAATAATCCAATTGTTCTGGTTGATAATCATACAGCTAGTAATCCATCTTGGTTGGAACTTGAGACTTTTCTGGAGACAGATGATACAGATAAACAGATATATAACCTCTATGATTTTGTATGTGCAGACTTTGCGGAGAAATTACACAATAATGCTGAAGCTTCTGGGATTAGGGCAGGTTATGTAACCTTAGAGGGAATTGACCATGCCTTAAATATTTTTGAAACTACAGATATGGGCTTAGTCTTTGTAGATGATACAGGGCATGGACATAGGATAGAAGCTGTAACACCCCCTTGGCTTGACATTGTTACCTTCGGAGAAACGACCAGTTGGGATAAAATTGCTTATGTCCAAAAGGGTTCTTCTCTGAGTTTTATAAGTTTAGATGTCGCACAACTTTATGGATTTCAGTATTCAGATTACAAAACATGGGCAAAGAAGAAAGACTTGTTTGATTCAAAGCTTGATAAGTATGATGAGCAAGTAGGAAGAAGAGAAATCGTGCCTATGGATGAATATAATCATCTCCAGACACAACTTAGTAAATTAGAGACACTTGCTAATGAGTTGGGAGGATTTTGGGAACAAGAAGGAATTGTTACTAAAATTGACATCTTTTGGAGTGGAGAATAACAATGATAGAGAATTTTAAGAACAAAATGCAGAGTTTTTTCACTAGACAATTCATAGAACTAAAGAATAACCCATTACCTTTAAGCTTAGGTACTGGCACATTACTCTTGTCTATTTTAGGTGCGAGGCTACAAGTTCCAAGCCTCACGATGGCTATGATAGTTCTCATCTGTGTTATTCTAGCCTTAGCTGCCTTTAAGAAGATTAAAAAGGAAACATTCCCCTTCCTTATCTATGCTGCTGGACTGGCTCTAGTCTATCAGACTACACTCTTATCTAACTCCCTAGTCGGCACAGACATTCACTCGGAATACTACTTCGCTCACCTGACCGAAACTAGCGGATTCTGGAACTGGACTCTACCTCATTCCTACAATAGTGCTATCGCCTCAGTCTTCATTCTCCCCACAATAGGTAAAGCTACAGGAATAGGCACTCTATGGGCATTCAAAGTTGTCGCCCCAATATTCTTTGCCTTTGTGCCTTACCTTTTATACTATGTATTCAAGTCTCAGTTCGGAACTAAGGTAGCCTTCTTCTCGGCTATGTTCTTCATTATTATGCCAGCCTATGCAATGGAAGTAGCCGGAATCACTAGACAGCAATCCTCAGAGCTTATGTTCACTGTTATGCTGACAATAATGGTAGTAGGAAAGTTCGGACTCAAGATTAAAGTTCCATCTATCATAGGGTTATCAATCTTAGCTATTATCTTCCATTATTCCCTATTCCTCATTATCCTGTCTTACTTCGCTATTGCGGTTCTGATTCTCATAGGCTTTAAGAACAGGACTATTCCCTTAAAGTGGATGATGGCGACCTTCGGCATACTACTGATAGTAGGTATAGGTTACTTCGGCACTATATCTAGTGGTATTCCCTTAAAGTCAATGCAATGGTTAGGACAGAGCCAGATTTACAGAATAAGCCTCGGTATAGGGAAGCAGTTCCAGCCACCCTTCTCGCCTATAGTAGAAGAGCCGACTTCCGACCCTCTTAGACCTTCATCTTTGCCGTCTGAGATTAATACAGCTTACATAGCTCAGGCAAATAAACCGACTACCTTTGCCAACCACGAGAGTATGATGCAGACTGCACTTGGTATGGACATAGCTGAGGCTTCACCGATGGGCAAAGGATTCAGAGTTCTCCAAGGTATTACTCAAGGGTTACTGGTTCTTGGTACGGTTCTAATAATAGCAAGAAGGAAGCAATTATCACCGGAGTATTTTGCCTTCTGCATAGGGAGTGTGGTGATATTATTCTTATGCTTTGCCGTTCCAGGCTTCTCGGCTATGCTTAATGCCTCAAGGTTCTATCATATTGCCCTGATACTTCTAGCTCCGGCAGCAGTTCTTGGAGGATTAAAGATAACCAAAAAGTTTGAGGTGTTCACGTTGGCAATTCTCATACCTTACTTCTTAATCAGTTCCGGCTTTGCTTTTGAGGTCAGTAAGTCTACTTCTATTGATAAGTTAGATGTACCATTCTCAACTGCATTGAGTTACCAGAGAGTAGACTTGGGTGGAGTGTTTACTGATAATGACTTGGCAGTTCGGGACTATGCTTATGAGAATTTGCTGTTGCCCATCTATGGTGACTTGTACGGAGAACTGACGTTAGAAGATAGATACGGCTTAGAAGGCTGGGGACAAGGACTAATGTACTTACCTTTTGCCAGTGGACTTCTACAGAGTGAAGACCAGCCTATCTTGCCAGATACCTACATCTTCTTAAGAGAGAGGAACACACAGACTCAAACAGTAACATTTTGGCATGGGCCGGGATTAAGAAAGTCATACGGATATGACGAGTTCGGGCTGACGGAAGCACTAGAGAACAGAAAAGTAATATATCAGAAAGGAGATGCAAGAATTTATGGGGAGAGACAAAATGCTGATTGACGTGTTCAGGAAAATCCTGCCAATCAAAGTGAGGCAAGACTTGGGGCTATGGCTCATTTCCCAGTCTGCCCGGAGTAAGTGGCTACTCTATCCTTACTATCAACTGCTCTGCGGGGAAACACCTAAGAATCTTGAACTACTACCTAATAATGAGAGTGTTGTCACCTATAACGGTCACAAGGTTTATTCTCCCAGAGACGGCATCCTTGCCTTTATGGAAGTGTATCAGGATAAAGTCTATGAGCAACTGTGGTCGCCCCAGCCAAGAGACACCGTAATCGACATAGGGGCATATGTAGGTATGTTTACAGTAAAGGCATCAGATATGGTAGGTAAAGAGGGTATGGTGTACGCTATAGAGCCTGAGCCAAGGAACCTGACTTACCTCGACAAGAATACCAGAGACTTACCGAATGTAAAGATATTAGGAGCGATAGCCGGAAGCAGTAATGGAACTGGGAGGCTATTTATCTCTAATGCTTCGCCTTGTCATACAATAGCCTATCATCATAAGAACTCTATTGAGATTAAGCAGATTACGCTTGATAGCCTGAAGGTGCAACCAGACTTTGTGAAGATAGATGCTGAGGGGTCTGAGCTTGAGATACTAAAGGGAGCAGAGAAGGTAATTGAGAAAGGAACGAAGTTTGCTATCGCTTGTTATCACGATCTGCCGGGAGGCGGGAAGGAATTAGAGCCAGTAAAGCAGTTCTTGAAGGACAGAGGGTACAAGATGACTGTTATTAAGAAGTATGTGTATGCCGAGAAGGAAAAATGCTAGGGCAGTTAGAATTAGTAACAGGATTAGATAGGGCGGGTTTTGCTATTAAGATACTAAGGGATAATGAGCCACCCGAAGGTTACTATCTTGGCTTTAGTGGTGGCAAGGATAGTGTTGTGCTATATGACTTAGCGGTTAAGTCGGGCGTGAAGTTTGATGCTCATTATTGTGTAAGTCCGATAGACCCACCACAGATATACCAGTTCATTAAAGAACATTACCCCTCTGTGATATGGGATATACACGCTAAAGGTTGGTGGAAGATGGTGGTTAAAGAAGGGCTACCATTACGAATGGCTAGATGGTGCTGCCGTGTCATTAAAGAAGCTGGAGGTTCCGGCAGATATATTTTAATAGGTGTTCGTGCTAGTGAAAGCTCAAAGAGAAAAGCGTACAAGACGGTTGAGCCTAATAGGGCAGACACCTCCAGTGTTTTTGTTAGACCAATGCTCTCATTTACTGATTACGATGTCTGGCAGTATATCAAAGAGAATAATCTACCCTATTGCTGTCTCTACGATGAAGGGTTTAAGCGGTTAGGGTGCGTGCTGTGTCCGTTTTCAAGGGATATAGAGCGTCACGAGCAATACTTCCCAAAGATAGTGGCAAATTGGAAGAGGGCTTGTGAAAAAATAGTAGCCGAAAGAAAAGCCAACAACTATCTAACCAAGAGAGGCAAGCCATCAAAGCACAAGTTTGAAACAGGCGAAGAATTATATCAGTGGTGGACAAAAAGAAAGTAAGGAGGCAAGTTAGAATGGGAAGCGAGAACGAAATAGACAACATACTCAAGAACAGCAGTAAGGCAGAACTCATAGAGAGACTGACTGAAGAACTAAAAGAATTCGACAAGGTTATTGTCGTGCTCATTAAAGATGATGATGATAGTGGCAAATATGCCAGCCTTGTTATGACATTAGGATTAGAACATACCTATGAAGCATATGGAATGCTGGAAGTAGCCAAGCAAGATTTAATGGAAGGAGAGGATGAATAAACAAGAACTATCTACTGAAGAAAAAAGGTTGTATTTAGCTGATATAACATCTGGGATTGGAGCTATCCTTGGATTTGGTTTATACATTTTCCCATTGATATTAGAAGAAAAGATTCTTACTGAAGAAGAAGCAAGTAAGCAACTTTTTATAATGAAGAAGGCTGTTTTTGAAAGTAAGTTAGCAGACCTCAATAAAAAAGACAGTGATGAAATAGACAAGCTATATGCAGAATCTACAAAAGGAAAGTCTGAATGAATAAGGATAAAGCTAAGGAATTCTTCCTGCACAGGTTTCTCAAGCAGTACAAGTTAGGCTGGATAGGTGGCTTCAAGGACATTCTCACAATGGTTATCTTCTATATGTCTATGATTAGCTTCACTCTGATAGTCATTACAGCTTACAATACTGGGCTTAGAGAATGGTTATTAGTCTATTTTCCCTGGATGAAGATATACATATTCTACGGGTTTTTCCTACTGGTAGCTCTTTTTGCCATGATAATAGAGTACAAGTTTGTCTATCCTAGCTTTTATGCCTTTAGAAGCCAGCAGGAATATAAGCACCAGAGTCCATTGAGGTCTGACTTGGCTCTGTGCCTTAAGAAGCTGGACGAGATTAGTGCAGAACTAAAAGAAATTAGGGAAGAAAAAGAGGAAGAAGAAGATCAAATAGGTTATCCTTTCCCTAAGATTATTGGGGTAAATATTCCACCACAACTAAAGAAAGAAAAAGGAGACAAAAAGTCTTGAGAAAGAAAATGGTTGACGCTATTTACACCAGTCTTGATACTGCCTGCCACTGGCAAGGCGAGGAACAACTTAAGAATATGGCAAGGGACTTTATATTACCGGAAGTATGCCCGAAGTCTGGGTGTGGTGGAACTAAGTTTACCAAGCACGAAGACGGCTGGCAATGCTTGAACTGCTTCAAGATAATCTATGTGAAGCAGAAGCAGAAAAGAAAGAAAAACAGACAGTTGGTACTAATATAAAGGAGGAGGGAAAAATGCAAGTGGTAAGAACTACATATCCTAGTCCTACTTACGATGATAGAATAAGACGTGAAACACTAATGAAAAAGGTGATTTCCTTATGGAATAAAAGAAGGATGATTTTTAAACCTAAGTGGAGAAATAAATGTCCAATATGCAAGAATACCCTTTATGTTGAGAAAGTAGAATTAGCTTGGAGAGACAGGAAAGATTATGGTATTTTGTATCAATGCAAAGAATGTAATTATGAATATGGACAGTATGATTTTGATACATTTGGAAATTCATTTGGAACTCCATTAGGTTAGTATAGAATGTGAAGAGCAAAATTGTACGCAAGAGAAATAGGCAGTTAGTATTAATTTAAGGAGAATAGAATGAAGCCAACAGAATCACAAGTTAGGGAGTTTTGGGAGTGGTTTGAGTTTAAGCTTGTCACGGAAGAAAATTCTATCTATTGGTTATATCCAAATGGAAGATATGATTTCCGTTTACCCGAAATAACCCTCAATAATTTAGACAAATATGCAATACCAAAGTTAGTAGTTGAAAGTATTCACTTCTCTTGGGGTAATAATGAAATTCTCTGTTGGCTTTATATTAAATCAAAAATAGGCAAGAAATTTCAAGGAACAAGCAAAGACTTTACCCTAGCTCTATTCTGGGCAATATGGGAAGTAATAAAGGAGAAATAGAATGGGAGAATGGCATGAAATAAAACCAGACAAAGGAGAGAGAAGCCCTTGCGATAGTTGCAATGTAGCATGGGCAACTTGGGAATCTAAAGAGGAGAATGGTAAGCGATATGTAAGGTCTAAAGGTTGTCAGGAAACTTGTGTAAGATTCAAAGAGTGGGGGAAAAGAAGACAGAAAGAAATTCAGGAGGAAGTAAGTGGACACTAAACCCACTATAGACATTAAATATGCACAGCACAATATAGTCTGTAATTGTGGGCATTACAGCAAAGACCATTTTGAAGGAGAAGGTTGTTGCTCTAAATGTGGGTGTACTTGGTATTATCCTAACGATAAATGGCTTAAAAAACAGGAGGCAAAAATGGACACTAAAGACACAATGGACACAAAGAAATCTAAACCCCGAATGAAATTCGCCCTAGCAGTCAGGCTATGTGTAGCCTTACTTGGCTTGGGAGTAGGAATGACCTTACTCTGGAGCGAGCAATGGAGCAGGAACGCAATCTGGTTGCCTATCACCTTGATTACGGTATCGGTGCTTGCTCTCACGCTATTCCTCAGAGCCACAAGAGATAAGAAGCCCAAGAAAGAAGTATAATGAGAATCTTCTTTGCTATTTTTGGAACCTTATTAGTGCTTGCTTTTCTAGGAGTACAGCCTATGGCAAATTACAAAGATACAGCCATAGAACAAATTGGATGCTCCCATTCAGAAAATGGGAAGACTCTGCCTCTAATACCTGAGGAATTAATATGGGTGGAGGACATTAGTATAAGCCCCAACATTCCTTATTTTTTCCAGCCTATTAGGTTAGTTACTGTCAAGCTTAATACCTCGGATACAGTATTTGCAAAATCTTCAAGCCTTGGGTACAAGGTAAGTCTTAGTTACGAAAACTACTATTATGGGTATTATCGCATTCTTCTAATTGAGGAGGAATATATTCCCGGAAGGTCAATATCTGTAGACTTTCCAGTTCCCTCAAGTGAGCCTGTTTTTCAAGAGGGAGGGAAATTTACTACCAACATAACCTCAGGGCCTAAATGGGATAATTTATGGAGAAGCCTTAAAGACACCCCTGATTTTTGGGATGTCCAAGATAACCCCATAGGAACTGTGTTTCTTAAATGAAGTATTGGTTTAGGTTTGGATATTAAATGCCAGAAATAGCACTCTCTCTCCTAATCACAATGTTGCCTATGACCGAACTCAGGGGTGGCATACCACTAGGGTTACTCCAAGGGTATGACCCTAAGTGGTTCGTCCCTCTGTGTATTGTGCTTAACTCTCTGGTCTACCTGCCTTACAGGTTGCTCCTAGACAAAGGATTATCAAGGGTAAAGTTCATAGCTAAACAGATAGATAAGGTGAAGGCTAGAGGACAGAAGTACATTGATAAGTATGGCTTCTGGGGTATGGTGCTATTTGTCGGAACGCCACTACCCTTTACAGGAGTTTACACTGGAACACTGGTTAGCTGGGCATTTAAGTTAGACTTCAAGAAGACTTATCTAGCTATGTTACTAGGGTGTGTAATGGCTGGCAGTATAATAGCAGGGCTGTATATTGCGACTGGATTTATAATGTTTAAGTTCCAATAGAAAGAGATAGAGATTTCTCCCTACCCCCTATCTAAACCACATGAGACACATCTGCACTATCATCTTATTATAGCTGCCAATAATTGTCAATAGAGAAGGGGCAGGAATAATTCCCTACCCCCTCTCTTTTTACCAGAATCTATTCAGTTTTTATTCGTAGTAAAGTTCCAAGACAAGGTCAAGTTCAACTGATTCTCCAGGGTCAAGGGAAGGAATACCGAAGTTCTCAGTCTCAAAGTCTACCCGTCTAGTTATATCCACACTACCTTTAGTAACAGTAGTAAAATCACCATCATCCCAGTCTATCCAAGAGACTTCAAACCAATCACTAGGCATTTCATCAGTATAGATATAGGTAGAACTGTCATTCAATAAGGCATCTCCCCTGTCGGAAGAAAGGGTAAGCTCTATACTAACAGAGCCGTCAGCCTTTGAAGGTAACAAGTCATCACTATTCCGAACTTGCAAGTAGAATTCATAAGAACCACTCTCGTCAATTCGGAAATGTTCTACCTTGAGTTTTGGAGCCTCAGTAGAAAAGTCATCTCCTGTAGGATTAGTTATTATGTCATAAGCTCCTGTACCTGCCGTGAAGCTCAAGAGACTTGGAGTTCTAAAATCCCACCTTACGTCCTCTGGGGATGAAGTTGAAGAACTACTTGTCCCTTCCTCTTCTTCCTCAACTATTTCAAGTTCTGTTATCCTACTGGCTAAAACACTATTCTCGTTAGTCAGAGAATCTACAGAAGATTGAAGGGTAGCAAGTTCGGCATCCGAAGCCATCCCATCAGTTATTCCGGTAAGAGCATCCTGGGTTATATAGTTCACCGAATTGCTGAGGAATGTGTCTAGTCTGCTTTGGATTGTACCCACATTACTAATCTGGGCTTCAAGGGGAGCTACCCTATTATCAAGTTCAACAACCTGACTGGAAAGGGTATCAAGCCCTGACTTAGTAGGATTGAACAAAAATACCATTGCAGCCGAGATTACTACAGATACTACAATGGCAACAATCGTTGGCATCCAGTTTGTACTTCCGCCTCCGCCCTTTTGCTGTGTCTGGTTTGGTCTGGGGTTAGCCGGGTCAAGCGGCCCTGCTTTTGGGCCAGTTTTAGGGGTAATGTCAATTGGTGGTTTTTGTTCTGTGCTCATTAAACCTCCTGCCGTATTTGGCATCTTTTATTTTGGTCTGGTCAAAGATAGGCATATCGCCTACTACTATAACTGTGCAGTCCTTTTCTTTCTCACCTCCTTTCGCTAAAGCCCTTTCCTGAGCGAATTCTTTAAGCAGTCTATCGCCTAGATTGAAAAACGAGCCTATGCCTTGAGCACGCTCTCTGGTAACTTTCTTAACTTCCAGAATCTTACCGCCGCCGTGATATTTAGAGCGAGCCTCACCAGCATCCTTGGCAAAGTAGAATTTACTCTTAAGAGTCCACTTATAAGGACTGACCTTTTCCCTAACCCTAACTTCAAAAGGTCGCTTCATCAGATTAGCTCCTTTTTAATCTTAAAGAGTTGGCGTTTGTAATAGCGGGGCCTCTTCTTTTTCTTCTTGTTATTGTCAGAGAACTCCCAGAACTTTAGCTTCCTGTCCTTAGTATTCTTAGACAAGTTACTCATTTGAGTTTGAGCTTGGGCTTTAAGTTTCTCAAGAGTAAGATCTGGCTTATCTGGCATAGTGTTGCTCCTTTCTATTTTGTTATCGTTAGAGTAGACTCACCCTCAAAGGGTTGTCCTCGTTTGACTATCCTTCTCTGCATTAAGCCCTCAACAGACCGTAAGGCTTCCATCTTTTCAATACCCAAGTCCATAAGCTCACTTACAACGTGGGACTTAGTATCAATATCGTGATTAGCCTTGATTTCAGCATAGGCTAATTTCTCGGTAGTAGTAAGACCAGTCGGGAAAGAAAGACCACGCAATCTCTCTAGGGCTATGTCCTGAGCCTGAGAGCCTACCTTTATAAAGCCCATCGGTTTCGCTAAATGGGTAGGAGTTCGAGACGACATTCTGGCTACAGGGCTGGTAGATGACTGAGACATTCTCGGCTGTACGGTAGTAGCTTGTCGGGAACCAGGCATAGTAGTTTGCCTTAGCCTCTCATAACTTGGAGTCCCGGCTCGTCTAAGTGCAGAAGTATGAATAGCCCCTCTTGGTTCTGGCCTAGTAAGCTCTTGCATACCTGAAGCACCATAGAGACTCTTATCCATTTTAGGAACGTAGTAGCCTTTACGAGCTTTAGATATATGGACAGCACCACCAAGAGTTGAGACACCTCTAACGGCTTTGGATATTCTATCAACATCGGCAGTTTTCTTTCCAGCCTTACCTGGCTTTAAGAAATCCTTAGTAGTATCCTTTACCCTAGACTTAAGTTGACCAGTACGAGTATATTTAGATTCTAAGCCCTTTAGTTGAAGTTCTTCAATTCTAAGTTCTTGTGCTGTCTTAGCCTTTGGTTGAAAACCAGCAGCTTCTCTTTCGTACTGTAAGTCTTCAATCCTTTCTTTTCTCTCTCTGACTATACGCTCTCTTTCTGTTTCTTCTTTTTCTGCCTTTTCCTCGCCTGTATCTTCATCGGCACTTTGCCTGGATTTTGCTTGTTCTTGTTCCCTTTCCTGCCTCTCTTCTTCCCTTCTCACTTCCTTTGCCTCTCTCATAGCCTCTTCATACTCTTCTTGGAAAGTATCACGAGCTTTAGCCTTCTGCCGGAAATCTTCATATGCAGAACTAGCGGCTTCCCCTTCATCTACCACATCATTATCATTCTCTTCCTTGCCTAAAGCACCTTTTAATTTATCCAATAGTCCCATTTAGCATAACCTCCTGCTTTTCTTGGGACACTTAGCTTTTACTTCGTTTTCAAGTTCCAATAAGAACTCGTCAGTCACTTCAAATTCTACATCAAAGGCTGTAGTAAGCATAATCATCAATGACTTAAACAGACTAGTCTTAAAGAACTTCCTCATCTCAATTACATACTCCCCAAGCTCATCTTGCCAATAGGCGTATCTTCAATACCTTGTTCTCTTTCTATCTGCTCTACTGGCATAGGCTCAGTAGGTTCCGGCTCTGGCCCATACTCTTCTTCTTCATCATACTCTTCAGCAGTCTCTACTCTCGGCTCATACCCTACCTGAATCGGCTCCTCATTCCCCTCTCCATTGCCCGAACCAGTATAGTCATAATACAGCGTAACATCAGAATCCACTTCTTCAGGAAACTCAATTCTCTCTGCTACAGTATTCTTCCTTAACTGCTGACGGTGTTTCCGGCTTGCCCTACCTGACCTTTCAAGAAAATCCAAGTAAGTAGTTCTCGCCTTATCAGTAGACGGAGCTTTAACTGTAGCAGAATATTCTAAATTAGGGTGTGCCACATAATAATAGCTCATTATGCCTACCTCCTGTATGGCATTCCACAAGAACTTCTTCTAATTGCCTGATTCTCTCTTGTAAACCTTGCATTACTAATGCAGAATGATGTTTGTTCTTTGGAATACCTAATAAATTCTGAAGTCTATTATCATTCTTAATCCCATTCTTATGGTGTATAACCCAATCATCAGGCAAGAATCTTTTATGTGCTTCTTCCCAGACAACTATATGCTCTTGAACGTACCTATCTTTTCCAGCCCTAGGATGCTCAGGTTTCAAGACAGCATTGTAACCATTATTTCTGTATTTTCTACCACCTTTCCAATTAGGATGATTTTCCCCTACCCTTGCTCTCCCTTGTTCAGATGCAACCTTCCGAGCTAAAGTTTGAGGTCTTAATTGTATCTCAAACCTTACCATTCGTCTATGAATACAACTCACTGGTATATGTAGCCTACTTGCTATCTGGTAAGTCCCTAACTTTTGGTTTACATATAAGTCGTATAATTCATCCTTTGTTGGTTCATTCTCATATCGTTGTCTTATTGAATTATACTTTCCTACACATTCATTGGAACAAAACCTTCTAGCCCCTGACTTTTCATAATACTTTCCACAATAATCACAATGCTTTCTATAAATTACTGGCACATCTCACCTCTTAATTAGCATACCTAGGAATATTACGGGGCCCCTGTCCCATTCCTCTCGCCAAACCTCTACCGGCTCCACCACTTCTAATCTTCATGCCGGGAGTCTTGCAAGCAGAGTCAACTCCCACACCATATTTCTTACCTTCGCCTCCTACCCTACCCTTGTATGCTCTGCCTTGTTTACCTAGTTCTTCTATCCAATTCATTCATTATACCTCGCTACTTTATTTATAGTATCGCCAACTTAATTCCGCCAGCGAGCTTTTCTTTAGTTGTCTTCTTCCCGGCTGGCTTTGTCTTGAACTGAGAAAACCGAGTATACTTCTTGCCCTTGATAGTCACCCCTTGGTATTTGGATAGGGCTGAGGACTTTTTCCCAAAGCCCATACCTTTACCGGGAGTAGACTTAATAAACTTAGCCTCTCTTGCCTCTAATTCCTTGGACAAGCTCTTTCGCTTCATTGGTGAAACCTCACTATTTACTACCGGGTTACTTTCACTTAGCTTTTCTTTACTTGCCTTTTGAAAGCATTGATTCTCTTTTCTGCTTCCTTGCCATAAGCATCAGCCCTATCAGAAGTAGGAGCTCCAGTAGCTTTAGCGTTTACTTTAGCGAGTTTGAATTTAGGCATCTTGAATTTCTTCATCTTCATAATATTTTTAACCCCCTGAACTATTCCAACCTAAAATTATTAGAATCCCACATTGCCGAAATCACCCTGTGAACTAGTAGACTGCTTCTTTGAGTAGTATCTTCGAGTTCGCCTCTTTCGTCCTCTTCTCTCACAGACAGGCATACCAGCTTCAGTGAACTTGAGAACAAGTCCACCAGCAACTACTATAGGTATCATACCAGTTAAAGCCGCTACTGTCACCAGTTTAACCTCCTATTCTAAACATTTTTGAACCGCACACTGGGCAAGTTCCCTTATAGCCCTTCCGACCATTACGAGTTCTTACCTGCTTGGGAGTTTGCATTTCCCTCTTTTCCTTGCACTTTACACAGTATCCTATCATACTCTTAGTATAACCTCCTTTTTCTTACTTTACTACCCCTAGCTGGTTTAGAGCCGGAATTTGACTTCATATTGTGCTTAATACCGCCCAGGCTTTTCTTAACTCCCTTCCAACTTACGTCAATACCGAGGACTTTGCTCACTGATTAACCTCCTGCTCTAAATCATATCTTTTGCCTACAATCATAATATTCTGATATGGCCCCTTCGTTCTCTTGTGAGATACGATACGACCTGCATTAGTATCTATCTTGAGAAACTTCTTTGTTTTAGGATTGCAGACTTGAGTATACTTATTCACGTTGGCCTCCTACTCTTACTTTACCGGGGCGAGACATATCTTTCATACTACTAGAGCCAGAATCCCCGCCTGCCATATACAAGTCCTCAATGACTTCCTTGTTAGGTTTAATCCCCTTAGCCCAGCCAAGAATCTTCTTCCAGTCTCTACCGTACTTCTTCTTCATCTCATGCTCTAAAGCTTTCTTCTCTGCAATATCCGACTTCTTCTTAGCAATCTCAAAGTCAACTTCAAGCTCTGACAGTTCTTCTTCTTTATCTCTGATACTCATTATAGTAGCCTCTTCTTTTTCTTATGCCGGTGCATCCTATATCGAAGTTCCTTGCTATACCTCTGATATTCAGTCTCACTTTCGTCAGGCGGTGTTCCCCAGACAGTGTATGACAGTCCCTTCTTCTCCTTTCTAATCTCAGTATTCATCTGAGCCAGGAAAGGCACTACTGCCATAATAAAGAATACCCAAACTAGAATCTGATTCCAAGAATTTATCATATCAAGGTTTGTAATCCCGCCTAACAATACCCAGAAGCCTAACGCCATCCAAGTTAATCCGGCTACTAACTTGATAAGCAGTTCCGGCCTTCGAGAGCTAAACCAAGTAAGAAAAATCGCTAAAGAAACCCAAGCAATAAATAAAAACGATACACTCATAATATCTCCTGAATCATCCTCTCCATAGGAAACTTCATTCCAAAGTCCTGCCACATTCTGCGACCAAGCCCTATAATATACAATATCGGGAGCAGCAAGGCTCGTAGCATCATCTGTAGTTGTCGTGCCGGTCCCATAATAAACTTGATAGCCGTCTGTAATGTCTTCTGGGAAACGACCATAGGCCGCCCTAACCATCGTATTAACGGCATCCGTTCCAACAGTCCAATCAAGTCGTAATTCATAATCATTAACATAGGTTATTGTAAACCCTCCTGGAGCTTCGCATATATAGCCTGTTGCCGTTACGACTACCCCTGCTGAGGTATCCGCTATTGCTCCTGTAGGCAATACTAAACTCACTGGTATTACTAATACCCATAGCCATTTTAGCCAACTCCATCTTTTTATCCACACTTATTTTTACCCTTACCTCATATAAATAAACATTCTGATTCCGCCACCAACTTGGTATCCTGTCCCTACAGGATTAGCCATAATTCTAAATTCCCACTGGTCAGGATAATCGGCAGAACTTTCAAGCCTAATGGCAAATTCTACCCTTGCCGCTTCTCCAGACTCTAACGTTATTACAGAAGTATCTACTGTGATAATCTCATTCAAATTACTTGGAGCTTTTTCAAAAGACTCCCCAGTAGCTTCGCTCCAGTTCTTGTTGTCCGGAGCATTAACAATTTCTATTTTGAACTGTTTGGTACTATTGCCATTGTTATATAGTACGAACCCAATAGGGTCTCCCTTCTTGTATGTCACCCTATTTGTACCAACCGATAGATATCCATCGCTTGTCCAAGTATCTACCCTGGAAGTTGGAATCAATCCGGCTAATTCAAAGAAGGCAGGTGCAATAACTATCTCGTCTTCTTTAGTAGGAGTAAAATACATCTTCTCCGTTATAGGAATTGATGAGATAGTGTCTGCTATAACTTCAGGAGCAATCGGCTTAGGTGCGTTAGTTATTTCCTGTAGTACAATCTCACTTTCCGGTACAGTTGATTCACTTGGTACAACTGGCTTGCTTGGCAAATCAGGTATAGTAGATGTATTTAACATACTACATCCTGTTGCCAACGATGAAAGAACCACTGTCATTATTGCCATTATTGCTATTATACTTATCTTCGCCCTTTTCATAATCACTTTCCTTTATCTTTGAGTCTAGATGCTATAGCACTTCAATCTCTATTGTGGGCTTTTCACCCATCCTATAATTCAACGCTAGCTAGCTGTTGCTGTGATAACCACAGTACTTTCCATTGCAGTTCCACTTGTCCAAGCATCACTTTGTGTCTCGTATTCCAGTCCCCACTTGATGTTGGTAGTAGCCGCCAGCGATGTCTTTATAGCGGTACTTCCAGTAGTCAGGGCTACTTCTTTATCAGTAGCATAAGTGGTCATACCAGAAGCATAAGCAAAAGCACCGAATGTTCCGACTCCGTTAGAGCCGTCAGTATCAGTGTTGGTGCTTGCATCGCCACCAGTGAAGTCAGGGAAGTTCACTACCAAGTCAATGGGAATGGTGCTGGTGTTGGTTATGGTATACTGGCACTCACCGTCAACTACTGGGTCGCTTGGTGAGGTAGCATCGCCAAGAGGATTACTGTAATAAACAGTATCAGGAGCGGTGAAACCTTTTGGAGTGACACCATCACCTACGATGTCATTCGGAGCCCAAACACCGGGAGCGTTAGCAATCGCTATGAACGCAGGGGTAGAGGTAACAACAACATCCTGACTGGTATCAGCAAGTGCTGGCACAGCCGAGATTAGAAGCGAAGTGATTACTACTCCCACCATTAGGGTAAGTTTCCTAAGTTTGGTTTTCATTTTATTGTCTCCTTTCTTTTAATTTTCTCAAAGCCCGACCGACCACAGGCGGTAATTAACTACAAGTAGCACTTACCGTTACTGTACTACTTTTCTGTACTCCATCGGTAAATGTCCCTGTCTCTAGTTTGAAATCCCACTTCTTAGTACCACTGTCTGCTAAGGCACTAATAAAGGATTGATAACTGGTAGTTAACACTACTCCACTGGCAGGATTTTGACCTGAGTAATAAGCAGTCATTCTTACGGTAGCACTGCCTGGAGCACCACTTGTCAGTGTCCAGCCGTTGCCCCCAGTGAAGTCTGTAGCCTTAATAGTAATATCTACTGCCCCACCTGAGCTATTGGTTATTGTAAAGGTACACTCACCGTCTACTACAGGATTGCTAGGAGCAGAGCCATTAGCATAGTAGGTAGTGTTTGTAGCTAAAGTTCCTAGATTTTCAGTAGCAGGTGTATTAGCTATATCCTCTGCACAAGCTGTTAAAGTATCAAACTCAACTTCAGTACCATAACTTGCCCCCGCACTATTTTCAGCATAGGCTCTAGCATAATAAGTTGTATCCGCAGTTAATCCTGTTAGTGATTCATCAAAAGCACCAGCACCATAATCCCCTATGGATTCTTCATAATCGTCATAATCATCAATGGTGTAAAGGACTTCGGCATCACCTGTGTAGACTTTAACTATATCGAGAGCTACATCACCTGCATAGCCACCAGCCGCAACATTCCTGAAACGCAATTTACTGTAAGCAGTAAAGGCCGAATCTGCTTCTTCGATGTGATTCCACTGGTTGCCCTGGTCGCCAGTAGACGACCATATCTCAACCCAAGATGAACCATTATATCCTTCTAAATATAGCGTCCCTTGGGTAGAACCATACTGGTGATAGTAGAAATCAACATAACCATCTTCAGTACTACCAATGTCATATTCAACAATAGAAACATCACCTAAGTCATATGCATGACCTGAAGACGTTTCAACATAAATATACCAACTACCATCATAAGCACTAGAAGGGCCTGTACTACCCGACCCTGTTGCTCCACTAAGTCGAGTCCAATCTTCGTCATTGCCAGCAGCATTAGGCCAATCACCATAATTTGTTTCAAATGATTCAGTGTCCTCAAGGGCAATAGTGCTTGCAGTCTTTACACCTGTGACATTAATACTTGTAGTGCCATATGCAATCCCTCGTGTAGTACAGTTTTCACCACCTGTATCAGTAATATTACCATTACCTGTTGCTGTGGTTGTATCTATATCATCAACTGCTTGTGTGGTTACGGTGGGAACAACTATAGCCGCCGCCGTCTCCCCTGTGCCGTAGAGGCTATTCGCACGGGAAGAAAACAAACTGTATGTTTGTACACCAGTGCCGAATTGGTCTCCA
>Ga0208904_1000257_pt1 | contig 46378 bp, 79 predicted proteins | sample AntAceMetag02UKB_FD_184774 | JGI IMG/M metagenome (GOLD analysis project Ga0208904, IMG submission 184774) | Saline lake microbial communities from Ace Lake, Antarctica - Antarctic Ace Lake Metagenome 02UKB (SPAdes) (version 2) | ecosystem: Environmental > Aquatic > Non-marine Saline and...
AAGTGGTTCTGCTGGAAAACTAATAACTCTAACCTCAAGTTCAACAGCAACTTATAATTTAATATATTCAAGTTCAGGTAATGTATCTGTTGATTATCTTGATGTAGCTCATTCTGTTGCTACTCCAGTAAATAAATGGTTTGCTGGTTTAAATTCTACTAATAGTCAAGATACTGCTACAGCAGGGTCTGGTTGGATATTTTCTACAACAGGAATTAAATCAATGAATGGTGTACCTAATATAATAGTTTAATATAAATTAAATATGAAAACAGAAAATATAATCGGTGAAGGTAAAATAAGAAAAGTAATTTTTAACGAAGTAACATTAGTTTTAGCCTTAGTAAGTATTATTTCAGGTTGTATTTTTTGGGTAACAAATCCACAAACAGATTTACAAATTAGAATTGTAAAATTAGAAACTCAATTAGAAAGTAATCAGACGATAACAGCAGCCTTAGAACAAATAAAACAAAATGATTTTGTAGAGATTCATAAAGAGTTGGATGATATTAATACGAAACAAGTTTCTATTTTACAGTCATTAGCTGCTATCAATCAACAATTAAGCACTCTAAATAAATAATATGTCTATTCACAAAGACCTTTATAAAAATTATCTTAGTAAGAAAAAAGAAAAAGAAAAAGAAGTTTTTAGTACAGGTGTGTGGATTAGTTCAATAATTTTACTCTTAATAATACTTGTTATATGGATAATGAAATCATAAACAATGGTGCTTTCGAAGGACGTGGTGACACGGACTTTGCAGGTGGTACTTTACCATTTGAAGTTAGAATTCCAGATAGTGATTGGAATAAAGCAAAGTATTTACCAACAGGAGAAGACCAATATGGTAGAAGTGGAGATAAATTAAATTGTGTTACTCAAAGTAATCACAATTCTTTTGAGTTGCAATTAAATCAAATGATTACCGATAAAACTATTTCAGTAGGTCATTTAGATTGGCTTAGTAAAAATGGTTATTTAGGTAACCACAGCAAAGTAAATTTTTCAGAGAAATTCAATAGTATTCTAAATAAAACTGCTGAATATAAAGGTAATTGGTTACACAAAGTGGCTAACGATTCTAGAAAAAGTGGACTTATTCCTCAATCATTATTACCAGAATTAGTTAATGAAGATTGGGATACTTACTATAATAAAAATCAAATTATTCAAGAAATGAGAGATTTAGGTAAAGAGTTTTTGACTATGTTTGATATTACTTATGAGTGGATTAATGATATTAATATTGAGAATATTGTTGAACAACTTCAACATACTCCTATTCAAATTATAATTCCTAATCACGCTATAGTTGAAATTCTAAGCAAAAAAGCATTGATGGAATATTACGATAGTTATTATCCTTATGTAAAAGAAAAACCACAAAGTAAAGTAACTTCTTATTTGAAATTAGTTATTAAACCAATTATGACAAATCCAAAAGAAATTAAAATAATTAAAGACGCTAACTCTAATGCAGTCGGTATCTGGTACGCAGCGAAAAATCCAGAAGAGTTAATTGCACAAGCTAAAGAAGCTGGTTTCATTATACCTTTGAACCCAGACAACTCTTTATCTTGGCGAAAATTTATTCAAGGTGAACTAAAAATAAATAAGAGTATGGGTATAATAAAGAAAATTTTTAATAAAGTTATAGCTGTGGAGCCAGAAGAGGAAATAGTTCCTACTCCAGAAGTTGAAGAAACAATTCCAGATGTAGAAGAACCAAAAGAAGAAACAAAATCAACCCCAAGTTTTTTATAAAATAAGTATAATCCGCAAAATATATGAATAAACCAAAGTTCAGTGTGTGCTTAATTGCTAGAAACGAAGCACTAACTCTCCCAAGACTTGTAGGTTCTTTAAAAGACTTTCAAGAACGTGGTGGAGAAATTTACATTTTAGATACTGGCTCAACTGATAATACAGTTGAAGTAGCAAAAAGTTTAGGCTGTAAAGTAGAAGTAGTAGGCGATAAATTCAAAATTAATATTGATGCAGACTTAGCTGATAAAATAAATGAAAAGTTTGTAGTCGATGGCGAAGAGCCAGTTGTAAAAGCTGGGGAATCTCTCTTCGATTTTGGGTCAGCTAGAAATTATGCTTCTAATCTTTCAGAGATTGATATGATTGCTATGCCTGATTGCGATGAAGTCTATACTAAAATAGATATAGATAAATTAGATAAAGTTATTGAAGAAGGTTTTGAACAATTAGAATATAACTTTGTTTTTTCCCACGACCATTTGGGTAATCCCGTAATCAAATTTAAACATTGTAAATTTTACGACAGGAGAAAAATGAAATGGGGGGGTATAATACACGAAGTATTAGGTGGACAAACAAAAAGAATATTTCTTGGAGAAGATATTATTAAATTAGAACATTATCAAAATGTTCAAACTAATCGTTCTGGATATATAAAGGGGTTAGCCCTTGACTGCTTTAACCATCCAGAAAATGATAGAAATTCTCATTACTTCGCTCGAGAAATGTACTACTTGGGGAGAACAAAGTCAGCAATAAAAGAATTCAAGAATCACATCTCAATGGAAAAATGGGCGACTGAAGCTTCTCAATCTATGTTATATGTTGGAGATTGCTACGAAAAATTAGGTGATAAAGCTGAAATGTTAAAGTGGTATTCTCTATCAATTGAAAAAGAAGCTAGAAGAGAACCTCTTATGCGTTTAGCTAATTACTATTTTAGACTAGGGATGCATAGACAAACAATACTTTATTGTGAAGCTGCTTTAACAATTACTCAATTACCTTTCTATTCAAATCATCAACCTTATTACGAACACGTTCCTCACGAATTACTTTATGTTTCGTACTGGCAGATAGGAGATAAAATTAAAAGTAAAGAACATTGGAGAAAAGCAATTAACTATTCTCCGGGCAATTCGAAATATCTTTCGGATGCACAATTTTATAAAGATAAATAAAAATAAATATATGAATAAAACATACATAACATTAAACGAAGCAGGTAGTTTATTATTAGGTGCTGGTTTATTGAAAGTAACTACCGATGTTACTAATGGATTAATTATTATAGGTGTTGGTGCAATACTTAAAATAACAGTAGCTGTTTTAAAGAAAAATAATATAGTTGTAGGGTCAATCTTCAAGAAAAAATTGAAAGAAAACCTAGAATAATGTATAATTAAGATATATCCTTAATAAATAAACAAAATGAACCCTCAAATAAAAATTACAAATGAGATAGGAAATACTATTAATATTCCAAATGAGCTGGATATTAAAGCTTCTACTTATTTGAGTAGTAATATTGCTGCCGGTGTAATTGCAGTTCCAGTAGATAATACTACTGACTTTTCTGATGCTACAATTTTACTGCTATCATCCATTGGTGCAGAAAATGCTGAAATAGTAATTTCAGCTTCAAATACTATTCAAAATTTTGTAACTTTGGCAACAACAATGGCTCATAATCGTGGAGATTCTGTTAGCGAAATTAAATGGGACCAGATAGTTGTATCAAAATCTACAACTATTGATGGTGCTTACACTGTTTTAGCTACTCAAACTATTTTTACGACACAACAGAATACGATTGTTTACGATACAACAGGTCTAACATCAGATTATTACAAGATTCAATGGAAGAATTCTGTAACAGCATTACTTTCAGAGTTTTCTACTGCAATAAGTGTAAGTTCTTATCCAACTAATTCAGTTAACTCTATTATTTCTCCAGTGAGAAAAGCAATGGGAATTGCAGATGAAGATAATAGAATTTCAGCAGAATTTTGTATATCAGCAGTAAATGATGCTAGAAAATTTGTATCAGCAAAACTTTATGGTATTCGTCAACCTTGGCAACAAGAGTTTGAATATCCTCTAAGAGTTTTAGCAGGTACAAACTCGGTAGCGTTACCAACAGATATTGATTTCATTGAAACTGATAGGTCTATATTATCTGCTAGATTTTCAGGTGATAATATTGTGAATACAGTTGGTTTAATATATGTAGATAAAAAAGATTGGAATAGAGTTATAGATTCGATGAATGGTGGGACAACTTCAGCTGAAACGTTGATAGGTGCTGTCTCAATTACTTTTGATAGTGTTGGGGATTTTCCTGATACTACTTCTGGTGTAGCTTATGTAGCAACAACAGCTTATGATGAAGAAATAGAAGAAATAGCTTACACCTCAATAGATTTAACAACAAACCAATTACTTGGAGTGACAGGAATAACTCGTGTTATCCCGTCAGGAACTAAGGTCTGGTCGAGACCTACAATTTCACAGCCTATCTATTTTACTGTATTTGATGACAAATTGGTCTTTGATAGAGTAGTTCCAGATTCAATGCAAGGATACAATCTTTACATTGATTATTACAAGAAAATTGCGGAAGTTGTTAGTCTTTCTGCAGAGCTCCCAGAGCCTTACAGAGAGATTTACAAGTGGTACCTTCGTTATGCTATTAAATATCGTAAAGATACTTCAATAGATAGTAAAGACCCGGATTTAATGAAGTTCGAATCTTTGGTTCTAGCTTTGTTCAATAATCTTTACACGGGACAAGTTACTACAATTACAAATTAATTTTTTTTTATGGCAAAGACAAATCCGCTAATTCCTCTAGTTGATATACAACAACAAGAGCAACCTAGCGAAACAAGTTCTTATCAGTTAATTACCTTTGGTACTATTACTGGTGGAACTCCATATGCTGGTGCTACTTATGCAAATTTATTTGCATTAGAATGTATCTTACAAGATTTAGATGGTTCAGGAGCATACCAAAATACTGGTACTGTTGCTGTTCCTGCTTGGACTGTTATTGGTTCTGGTGCAGCTGGAGCAACTGGTCCAACTGGTCCAACTGGTCCAACTGGTCCAACTGGTCCAGTAGGAACTTTCAGTACAGGTCCTTCCGTACCTGCAACAATTACTGTTGTAAACGGATTAGTTACAGATTTAACTGTTCCAACTGGTTAGTTTTTCTCTTTCCTACCTTTTTTTGCAGAGGGGTAGGGAGATAGCAAAATTAAAATAAAATTATGCCATCAATAAAAGACATTAAAATACCGTACCCAACTGAAGGAGTAATACGCTCATCTCAATTGAGTGATACTGTCTGCCCAGAAAATTCTGTGCAACTAGCAATCAATATGAACTTCGATAGGATTGGTTCAATAACTACAAGATTAGGAATTGAAGCTCTTGATGTAGATTTAGCTGGAAGCGTAACTTCTTTCGGAACTATAAATATTTTAGGAAGTACAAAAAGATTATTCGGACAAGTAGCCAAAGATATTTCTGCTTGGAACGGTACTACTTGGACTTCAGTTCGAACAACTACAGTAACGACTAAAGCTAGATTTAGTCAGTTTTTAAATAGAACTTGGATGGTAAATGGTAGTGCCGGTGATGCTGTAATGACTTCAAATGGTGGAGCTTTCGATACTACTGATGTTCCTGCTACATTTCCAAAAGGTGATTTCATTGAAGCTGGTTTTGATGGACGTGTTTGGGTAGCTAACGCAACTAAAGATATTCTTTACTTTACAGATATTGTTCAATCAACTGATGGTACAAGTTACGATGCTCTTACTTTTGAATTGACTACAAACTTTATTACTAAGTTCTCTCCTCAAAATGGAGAATCAATTACTGGATTATTCAGAGTACCAAAAGCACTATTACTTTTTAAAGAAAATCATATCTACAGAGTTTATGGTGTAGATAATGTAGACCCTTACCCTGCTTATAATGTTGGAACTTTTTCTCAAGAATCAATTGTTCAAGGAAAAAATGGAATATACTTCCATCACTCTTCTGGTTTTTATAAGTTTAATTACGATAGCCAACCTACTGAAATTTCTCGTAGAATTAGTGATTTTGTAAAAGCTATACCAAGAACTTCTTATGAAAATGTAGTTGGTGTTTATGACGGAACTGATTCTATTAAATGGTCTGTTGGTCCAATTACTGTTGAAGGAGTTGCTTATGCTAACTGTCAATTAAGATATACTTTGTCTACTCAAGTGTGGACTATTTATGATTTCGCTAGTATAGGAATTACAGCTTTAATTCGTTATGATGATGGAACTACTATTGAACAAATCGCAGGAACTTCAACTGGTTTAGTTGGAAAATTAGATACAGGAAATACTGATTTCGATAATTCTATTTACTACGAAATGATTGATAGATGGCGTTCATTTACTGATATGTATTCTCATTCAAAAAAATTAAGTGGTTTAGCAATTATGAGTGAAAACGCTGCAGGTGCTGTTGTTCAGTATCAAGTTAATAAAGAAGATGTAAATGTATGGCATAATATTGGTACACTTAAATCAGATTATGCAAGATTATTTCCTAGTGAAAAAACAAAAGATTTTAATTTAATAAGACTAAGAATAAATGGGAATTCTACAGGGACCCCAATAATATTTAATGGAACCGAAATTCTTCTTTTGGAAGATGCTGGTTTCGAAGAAAACTAATATGCAATTATCAGAATTATATTTAGACAGGTATCTCTACAGAGATAATGACCAGAGTGGTGAAACTCAAGGTGCTGCTTTTATGTCTACAGATTCTTCTGATGCAGAACCTTTTTCAATTCCTTCTGGTGGTGCAGCTCAAGATATAAATACTGGTAATGTTTTAATTAATGGAGGACAACTTGAACCGGGAACTTATCCTACAACTACTCTTGATGTTTCAAATTGGGGTTGGGGGCAAACTTGTGCTTTTACTTCTACTGATGCAAATACTGTATCTTGGACTTCAGGAACTTTCACTTCTGCTGATGGTACTCCTTACTCTATTAGTTCTGGAAATACCGGTAATATGTCAGCTAAAACTTATATTTATTTAGATTTAGGCACTTCTGAAACTGCTTACCAAACAACAACAACTTCTTCTGAATCCGTTGGAATTGGTAAAGTACTTATTGCTGTTGCTGAAGATGATACAACAGATGCTACTTATAATACTACTGAAGCTAACCAAGTTGTAGCTGATAATATTTTAGCAAATACTATTGATGCTTCAAAAATGAATGTAGGTGTATTATCTGCAATCACTGCTAATATAGGAAATATAACAGCAGGTTCTTTAGATGCTGTTACAATAACTGGTACAACTATTACTGGTTCAGTTTTACAAACAGGAACTGTAGATTTTAATGTAAATATTCAAGAAGCTTCTATTCAAATAAGAGATGGTTCAACTGTATTAGGAACTTGGCAGGAAGATGGTTTTGGTGGGGGAACAGCAGCTTTTACTACGAATGCAACTCACGTTGTTGTTTCAAATGTATCTGGGTATATAGTTGGTGATGGTACTAGATTAAAAATTGCACAAAATACAGTACCTAGCTCTGACGGAAATTATTATCTTGGCGATTCATCTTATGGCTGGGGTCGTTTGTATTTAGGAACTGATGGAAAATATTTAGAAAATGATGGAGGTACTCTTGAATGGAATGGTTCTTCGTTATCAGGACAAAATAAAATCCCTAGTGGAGGAAGTTCTCAACAATTTTTAAAATATAGTTCAAGTGGTGTTCCAAGTTGGGAATATTTAGGAGCAACTGCTAATGCAACTTCTATCGTTCCATCAAGTGGTACTGCTAATTTAGGAAGTACTTCATACTACTGGGATAATATTTATGGTGGAAAATTAAATTTAGAACCATTAACATCTAATCCAAGTTCAGGAGGAGACATAGTAAATTATGCCAGTGGTGCTACGGACCAATTTAGAGGAACTCCGGGGGATGGAACTTGGGATGGCTCATTTGATATGACAGCTTATTAAAATTATATGATTAAAAAATATTTAGACAAAAAAATTTCTTTCGAAGAAAGAAAAAAGATTTATAAAAAAGAAGTCATCGATAAGATGATGAACCCTTGTGATGATATGGTTGACTTTGACCCTATGAAAAATGATACTGAAGAATATAAATTAGCTAAAAGAGAAAGAGTAGAGGTACCTAAAATACTAGAAACTATGGGTTTAAAGCCTAAAAAAATGCTTGAAGGTCAAATGATTGGTATGTATGAAAGTAAACAAGATATCTATTTAATTCTTGCTACTAGAATTAATCAATTGCAAGAAGAAATAAATAAATTAAAAAATAAATAATAATATAAATATATGCCATATAATATACCGGGATTAACAACAAAGCAAATAAGTGAGTTAGATGCAGCTGCATTGAAACCAAATAAATCAGCAACAGATATAGCTAATTTAGACTATGCTACTAAAACTTTTGGTTATCAATCACCTACAGAAGAAGGATTAACTCCTGAAGAAGCTGAAGAAAAACAAATTAAAGAGACTTATGATGCAGCTATTCCTTCATCTCCTGCAATCCAAGATTTATTAAATGGAGGAAGTTCTTTGGAAGATATCACTTATGCTTTGGAAACAGGTAATTGGTCTGGTATTAAAGATTGGGATGGTAAACCTTTTAGTTCTGACCAACAACAAGAAGCTCTTTCAAAAGCAAATGAAGATAATAGACTTTATTATGAAGCTTTACAACAAAAAGAAACAGCTGATGCAGAATCTAAAATGGCTCAAGACCAAGCTGATTATCAAAACTATTTAGTAAATGCAGGACAATCTTTTGAGTCAGACAAAATAAAATCTGACCAACAAGCTGCTAATAAAGGTGTGCTTTTTTCTGGTGCTAGAGTTCAAAAAGAAAAGAATTTAGCTAAAGCATACTCTCAAGACGAAGCTTATAATAAAAGTAAATATGCTGGTAGTATTGGTAAAACTGCTAGTGATTTTCAATATGATTATGGTAATAAAGCTGCTGAAGGTTTAAATAAATATTACAATTTAGGTGGAAATACTTACAATCCTAAAGTTGCTAGAGGTGGAGTTAATTCTACTAATCTATCAAGCATTTACTCACCTAGTAAATATAATTTCCAAGGTGCTAGAAATACTGAAAGAAGTTCAGAATCAAATGTTAGAGCTGCTAGATATCTTACAAATAAAGGAAATAAACTTATTCAAACAGGTTACGAAAATAAACTATAAATATATGCCATATAATCCACTAGCAAACCTCTTTAATATGGGGACAAAAACTACAACACCAAATAATATTGGTGGAAATTCTTCTGTAGTAGGAGAAACAATTTCTCCTTATGATGGAAGAAATACTGATTATCCACAAGATTGGAAAACAAAATCTGCTACTCCTCCTTCTGCTAATCCTCCTATTTTTACTGGTGCAGGTGTTGCAGCTCCTACACCACCTGTATCTCCTGAAACTCCTAAAAAAGATTTGTATGCAAAATACAGAGACCCTAAAACTGGTGAAGTAATGTCACCAGAAGAATATGCAATTTATTTAGGAAATAAAATTCCAAAAGGAACCGGACAAATTCCTAATTATGCCGGTGATGCCATAACTAATCCAAATGAATCAAGTGAAAGACTTACTAATAGAGCTCGAGATTTAAATAATGCTCGTAATGATATTGCTGTTGGAGAAACTGACCCTTACAAAGTTGGAAACAAATCTGGTATTGCTTATAGTCCTAGAGAACTTGAAGCTGTTGAAAATACTTATGCTGGAATTTATGACCCTGTTTTGAAAGATGTATTTACAAGATTAGAAAAAGCAGAAGCTGAAAGAAAAAGAGAACAAGACAGAGAAGATGAAATTTTTAGAACAGACGAAAATATAAGACAATATAAAGCTACCACAGCTGTTAGCCAAGCTAACAGTAGAAGTTCATTAGGAAGTTCTAAAGCTCCTCTTAATATTCTTAGAGGTGAAGATGGATATGTAAATTGGGAAGAATATATTAAAGAAGCTTTTATAGCTGAAAAAAATGGTGATTCAATGAAAGATTTTGTAAAAGATTATCCACCAACAAATTATATAAATCCGGGAGATGTAGATAAACTCCCTTCTTATTTAAAACCAAAAGTAGATACTAATTCAACATCTGAAACAACTGCTCTTATGTGGGAGTACCTAGCTTCTCCACAAGCACAGGAAAAGACTGAAGACCAATTAGCAGTTGAAATACAAAATGCAGGACTAAGTCCTCGTACCTTTTTTCCTAATTGGTATAGTAATTAATTATAATATTTTATGTCTTTTCAAGATTTTGTTAAAAATAAACAAAACATACCTACTAATACAGGTTCTGTTTCTAATACAGCACCTAGTTCAGGTTCTTTTCAAGATTTTGTTAATAAAAAAAATACAGTTATTTCAAACTCTGTTAGTAATGAAAATACAGCTACCTCAACATCAGCAGATAAATTATCTAATAACCCTCTTGTACCTGATTTTATTAAACCAAAAACAAAAGATGAACCAAAACAAGGAGTTTTACGTTGGGCTGGTGCTCAAATAGAAAAACCAGTTATAGGAGTAGCTACTATTATGGAAGCAACAAGAAAATATTCACGTGGAGATAAAGAAGCTTTTAAATCTGTCCCTGCTGATTTAGTTGGTGCTATAACTGGTAAAAATACCAGAAGTTTTAATGATATTTTAAAAGAAGATTTACCAAATCATCCAAAAACTGCAGCAATAATGGGTTTAGTAATGGATATTGGATTTGACCCACTTACTTATTTATCTGGTGGTTTAACTGCATATGGTAAAACAGTTAAAAAAGCAAGTGCTTTAAAAAAAGCTGGGGTAACTATTAAAGCTGGTTCTAAATTTTCTGATGATTTAATAAAAGCTGGACTAAAAGCTGATGATGCAGTATTAGGAGCAACTAAGGTAGAACAAGCTTTAAAAGGTGAAAGAAGTTTTTTACAATTTGCAGGGAAACCTTTACTATCTGCTAAACAATCTGCAGCAGCTTATAAAGCAACTGGTAAAGCAGGTGTAGCTATGAAAAAACTTCCTTTAGTTGGTAGCACTATTAAAAAATCAAAAAACTTATTTAGTACAGCTACAAGTAATCCTGCGTTCGATGCTCTTAAAACAAAAATGGATAACCTTTTAGCTTATAGAAAAGATAAAGTTTTTACTGATGCAAAAGCAATTCAAAAAACAATAAAAGGTATGAAACCTGATGATATTATGCAGGTGGCAAATTATTTAGAAACAGGAACCCAACCAAATATACCTGTTTTAAAACAAATAGGTGATAAATTAAAAGTAACTTATAAAGAATTTGCTGATGTTGAAAAAAAATTAGGACTTTTAGACAAAGAAATAACTAATTATATACCTCATATAAAGACAGCAAAAGGTCAAAAAGCTGCTGAAATACTTAATATAAAACCTTGGACTGCAAAATTAGGTTCATCTGAACCAAGAACTATTTTAAGATTTGCAGATGAATCTGGTAAAGGTGTTATTGGTACAGCTGATGACCTTGGGTTAAAGAAAGTAGATGATGTAATAAAAAATAAAAAAGTAGTAGGAAGTTTATTCAAAGATTCTAAAGATAAAATATATAAAGTAGGAGAAGGAGTAAAACCTGCTACTGTTTCAGAAATTAATAAAGCTTTTAATAAAACAATGTTTCAAGAAAATCCTGCAGTTCAGCTTGCTTATAGAGGAGTAGCTAATGCTAAAGCTGTAACAAGTAAAGAATTTTTTGAAGGTGCTGCTAAATTTTCTGTAAAAGATGGTATTGAAACAGCTATACCAGAATTAAAAGGATTAAAGTTTGAACCACAAGTTGCTAAACATTTAGATGAATATTTTAAAGCATTAAGCCCTGATGAAATAAAAAAAGTATTTAAAGTTTTTGATACTGTTCAAAACTGGTGGAAAGGTCAAGCTCTTATTTCACCTTCTTATCATTTAAGAAATTCAATTAGTAATGTTTGGAATAATTTTCTTGCTGGAGTAATTGACCCTAGATTATATAAAGATGCTACTAAAGTCCAATTAGGTAAAAAATTTAATTTTGTTGATGATATAGGAAGAAAATGGACTTCTAAATCAATTATGGAAGAAGCTAAAAAAACTGGAGTAGTAAATAAAGGTTGGTATGGTGGAGATATAGCAGAAACAGTTACTTCAAAAATGGGAGGAAAAAATTTCAATCCACTTTCACAAAATAATGCTCTTTTTAGAGGTAATCGAGCAGTAGGTTCAGCTGTTGAAAATAATGCTAGGCTTGCTAATTTTATACATCAACTTAAAAAAGGAGAAACAATAACAGATGCTGCTTTACAAGTTAAAAAATTCTTATTTGATTATGGTGATTTAACTTTTTACGAAAAAAATGTTTTAAAAAGACTTATGCCTTTTTATACTTTTACTAGAAAGAATGTCCCATTACAATTAGAAAATTTAATAAAACAACCCGGTAAATTTGCTGGTATTGAAAAAGTTATTCAAGCAGTTGAAAATATAGGAATGGGTGATGATGACCCTGCTAATGAAAAATACCTTTCAGATTATATTAAAAATAATACAGCAATGAGAATAAATTATAATGAAGAAGATAAATCTTATAATTATTTCTTGTTAGGAAATTGGTTACCATCTTATCAAGCTATGGATTTCTTGTCACAACCACTTCCAAATTTAATGGCGATGTTAACTCCAATATTAAAAACTCCAATAGAAACTTTGACAAATACTTCATCTTTTTGGAAAAATTCTTTAGATGAATATCAAGATATTGAAAGATACCCGGGAGAACAAACTAATTTTTTAGGTGTAAATATGCCTAAAAAAACTGCTCAAATTTTAAGAAATCTTAGATTACTTAATGATTTAGATAAATTAAATCCGGGTAAGATATTTGGTGGAGCAAAAGGAGAAAAAAGTATTTGGGCAAAAGCTAATTTACCAGCTGCTAATGTTCCTGTAGTTGGAAATTTATCTCCTTCTCAATATAAATATACTAAACAAGGAACTAATCCTTCTGGACTTGAAAGAGGATTAGGTTTCGTATCTAGCAAATTAGTTCCTTATAAACCTTCTTATTCAAGAGGATTTTACAATCAGGATACAGAGGCAAGGATGACAGAGTTTAAAGCAGCTATAAGACGTGCTGGAGCTACTGGAGATAAAGCTAGAGCTAAACTTCTAATAGAACAAATGAAAGAATTTCAAAAAGAGAGAGGGAATTAAATATAAGAAAAAACACCTAGCTTTTGCTGGGTGTTTCTTTTTTGTTTTCTATTTATCTCGCTGATTCAAGTATTGCTATCATAAGAGGTGTAAAGTTTATGGCTACTTTGTGTAAACCATTAATTTTTAACTCTCTTAAAAAAATCTTTTCTGCTTCTAATACTATTTCTTGTTTAATTTTAATATTCAAATCTTTAGCAGTTTCAGATAAGACTAGACCAAACTCAAAACTAAGTTTCATTTCCTTTTTAGTATACAAAGGAGGTCTAAACTTTCTTATCTTCAAGAGTTGTTTTTTCAACATTAGGAGTTGTGTTTTTAATTTCATCTGTTTTTGGGTTAAGTTGTTCTTCTACATCATACTTTTCAGTATCAGTATAATAAACAGCATTTTTAATAAATCCTTTTTCTGTAATCATTTGCTCAGCTGAAATTACAACTTCCAATTGTTTACACAATGTTTGGATAGCTGTAGCTTTTTCTTGAGTCTTTTTTTGTATTTCTTCTTTTGTTATTTTCATACTAAATTTCTTTTAAAAATGATTTATAAGCTTCGCTAATTTCATTAGCAGATTTGACAATGAGTTTTTCCATTTTCTCTATTTCTCTTTCGTCAAATTCCCTATGAAAACTCTGTATTTTTCCAGTCACTTGGACTATTTTTTCATTTTCTCTCCAGAAGTCATCGACTTCTTTCTTACCGTCCTTAGTTTCTATCCAATCTAAGTCACAGTAATCCGGCATTTTACCAATGCTATGTTTTAAAGCTGTAGCATAGAAAATTAATTGACCGTGTTTAATAACTTTAGCTTGGGTCCAAGGATGTTTACCAGTTTTCTTTTCACGGAAAACATTATTCTTAGGGTCGTAATCATCTATATAAGATAAAATTGGTACACCACACACATCAGTATTTATTTTATACTCACTAATTTCACAAACTTGTAATTCTGGAAGTATTTTTTTATATGTACCGTCTTCAATCATTTTAGCAATTCCTTTTCCAAACCTAAGATACCTAGTATCTAATTTTTTACCAGCTTCAAAATATTCTCTACGGAACCTAGCCTTGCTGGAAATCCAGCAATTCATTTGGGACCAAGATAAATGGGGTTTTGGTAATAGTAGTTTAGAATTTTTCATTTAGTTCTTTATAAGCTTCATCTAGTAAAGGTTGTAGAATTAACTTATCTTCATCAGTTAGTTTAACCGATACACTTACTTGCTTAATAATTATATCTAATGCTTCTTTACTCAAACAAGAATTAATAGCTTGAGTAGCTTTTATTAAAGCAACACTACTAATTGGAGATGTTTTGTTTATCTCTGGAATAGGAGTAGTTGAAACTTCTTTACCTTCTTTTTTTATTTCAATCTTTCTTGCTTCTACTTCTTTTACTTCAACTGGAGCAGGTGGAGTTGGTACAGGTCTTTTTCCATCAACTAAATAATATTCTTTCCAAAGTTTATTCATATGTGGAACAATGAAATCGTGAGCTTCTTCCGGAGAATTAGCTTTTACAATGATTTCTGGTTGAACATTACCGTACTGAACTGTAGGTATAACCATTTTAATTGCGTAGGAGAGCATTTCAGGCTTCCTTATACTGTTAATTTTCTTTTTTGGTGCTACTTTTTTCTTTACAGTAGTCTTTGTTGTTTTTTTCATATAATTTGCGGGTTATATATATTAATTAAAGTTTTATCTGTGTAAACCTTAGTGAAGGTTTTTCTGTGAAAGTAGCGTCACCAGTACTTTGTTCTTTAGCTTTTTGAGCTTTAAAGTTTTCCTCCATTTCTTTTGTCTTTGGAGTGTAAGTCCAAGTCTTTAAATTAGAAATGGTAAATTTACCAACTGCTGTTTCAATACTTTCTTCGTTATTTTCTTCTAAGTTCTCAACTATCAAAACTTTTATTTCATCTTTCTGTTTAGTTAAGTTTTTAATTTGTGCGTCTAGCACTGCATATTCTTCATATACATTTGTCTCTTCCATATATTTATTTTTTAGTGGAATGAATAAAATTGTCAATGAGAGTTCTAAAGATTTTTCCTTCAGAAACTTTTTCTTTTTTAGCCAATGTTTTTATATATTTATGTTGGCTTGGTCTTAATCTTGTATTGATTCGGACCAATGGTATCTTTTTTCTCTTTACTATTTTTTTAGGCATATTTTTATTTTAGTTTAACATTTGTAAAATACTTTTTTGACCCTCAATGTATCCTTTTTGATTTTCTTTAGACCACCATTTATTCCAATGTTCTTCTCTTTCAATTTCAAATTCTATAGATTTTCTTATTTTTTTTATTAAATTGCAAAATATTTCTTTTTCTATTTCTTTTATATCTTTATAATTCATATTTTTATTTTATTTTTATAATTTTGTCTGATAATTCTTCCGCCTTCGACCTAGAGATGGAAACTTCCCCCTGCTTAATTAATTTAGCAATTTCATTTTGGGGGACAAAACAAAATTCTTCTTTGTTAAATAATATAATCAAGTAAGTTGGTAATGGTGGTGCACTTTGACCGTCAATTGGTTTCTCACGACTTGTTTCATCTGAAAATTTCCATACTAAGCCACTTTTTTCTACTGCTGGCATACCTTCTTTTTGACATTTTCTTATCTTACTAAACTGGAACGATTTTGTACTTGTTTGTTTCACCTCATAGTAGCAATAAAATACTTTGTTTTTAAAATATTGTTCCAGTATAGTAGTGTATTTTGCTTCTATTTTCATATTATTTAGTTATAAACTTTTCTAAATATTTAATAGGATTTTCTTCTAGTACCATTTGTTGAAGATGATAAGTCCAATCATTTCTAGCCATAAAATAAGTTGTTCCTATTTCATCTGTAATTTCTCTTCTATTTATATCATCACCCCAAAATGCTTTTGCGAAGTCGTGTGTGAATATAATAGAATATGAGGTTATAGCATTTTCTACATAAACACCATTTTTTCCAAACAAACTATCAGAAACAGCCTCTCCCCACTTCCAACCATTTATAACAGCTTTATTAATAGCTTTTTTTAATATTTGTTCATTGTTCATATTATTTATTTTTCATATTTCTAATTTATTTTTCACTGCTTCCCAAAGTGCATCACAAAGTTCGTCATAATTCATACAAAAACCTGCTCCTGTTTTAGGATTATTAAATTCATAATGAACACACCAATCATCTACTTTAGTATCATTTATATTATATACCATATCAGTTAAATCATCTCCTAAAAATTCTATCATTTCTCCTATGTTTCCAAATTCAGTCCAAGAAAAGAAAATATCAATTTCCCTTTCCCTCATACCTCCTGATTTTCTTTTACCTACAAAAGTTTTCTTTTGTTTAAAAATTAATTCATCCCATTGTTCTAATGTTATTTTTTGTTTCATACATTTAATTATTTTGCTTTATATTTTAGCAAAGGTTTCATTGGCATACTTTTTTTCCTTGCTTTTGCTTCTAAATATTCTCTATTACTTTCTTTTTTAAATTTTGTCATTCTAGTTTTTTTTTCTTCTGTTGTTTCTACTTCTGTTTTAGTGAATTTACTTGTTCTAGTTTTTCCCCAATCACTTTTAGGGAGTTTATTTTTTCTTGAAATCATATATTTAATGTTAATCTTTCTTGGAAATCTTGCCCACTCATAATGGTATCGTGGCAATCTTTATCACAACCTTCAACTACAAGATGTATGTATAAATTCTTTTTTAAATGATTAGCTCGGAGAACTCTTCCAGTTGACTGTTCGTAATCTACATATCTCCAAGATTTACTAGCATAAATCACACAAGGGAAAGTCGGAAGTTCATATCCAGATGATATAGAACTTTGAGCAATTATAATATGTGGTTCTGGACTCTTATCAACTCTCTGAATAAAACTTCTATCTTTTGTAGTTCCAGTCAATGTTGAAACTCTATACTCTGCTTTTCTTAACTGCTTTGCTATCTCTTCAATTTGAGCAGTGTAGTTTGCAAAGATTAGTAATTTAGGGAACTCTTGAGCTCTTTCAAGGATGTAATCAATCTTATGAGACTTGTAAATAGTAGTCATATTAGTCATCATTTCTATCTTTCCTTCTAATTCTTCTATTTTCTTCCCGTAGAGCACTCCATTTTCAATCGTACGGAGCCTTGAGCGTCTCACAAGTGGGTCTGCTTCAGATAAGGTCATCTCTTTCACTGCTTTTTTTTGCTCTCCGCTAAGCTCAATTTTGACTGTTTTATGGGTTTGGTCTGGAACGTCAAAGAAATCATTTAATCCACCAGTATAGCCAAATCTTTGTATCAATTTTGCTAAATTTTGTTTCGATTCATCATCTCTTTTCGGTATCCAAATTCTTCTCAATCCACCTATTCTAATTTCTACATAATATTTTCTACGAAACTCTCCAAAATCCCAGTCTTGACCAAACAAAATTCCTATCCCCCACATACTCATTGGTTTTGGAACTGGAGTAGCTGATAATAAATATAATCTTTTTGGTTCATATTTTTTAATAAACTTTTGAGTAGCTTCGAAAATTTGAGAAGTCTTTGGTCTTTGAATTTTATTCTTTTGAACATAGGCTGGAGAAACTCCTAAATTATTATGGCACTCATCAATGATAATTGTTTTGTAGGCCGGTAATGTATCCCACATTTTTCTAATATCTTCTTTACTGATAACTTTCAAATCTATATTTATATTAAATTTTTTTGCATTATTTTGCCAAGTAAAATCGTCACGCTGCTGTTTTGGGCATATTACAAGAGTAGAACCTTCAGCTAATTTTAATGCTACAAAAGTCTTACCACTGCCAGTACCTGTGAAAATACCACACTTTTTTTTATTTTCTTCTAATATTTTTTTTTGATGTTTATAAGGTTTATGCATATATTTTTTTACTATGTCTTTTATAATGACATTGCTTACAAAGAGTTCTCCCATTATCTATTGCAAATCTTAATTCGGGGTGTGTTGAAAACAGTTGAATGTGGTCAGCATTCAATACAACTTTTTTTCCTTTACAACTTTTTGCTCCACACCAAATACACGTATAATTATCTCTTTCAAAAACAGCCTCTCTCCACAATTTATATTCTAAAGAACGTCTTATCTTCATATTTATAGTGTTTATTCCACCTTGCCAAAACCTATTTTTTCTTCCTTGCATATTAAGACTCATTTTTTTTCTTGTTTCAATAGAAGCTTTTCTACCTTTTCTTGTCCTACTCATCTCCATTTTTGTTTCAATAGAATGTTTTTTCCCTTTTTTTCCTTTAAGAGCTTTACTTAATCTTTCTTTGTGTAAATTAGTTCGTGGAGTAGGAGATTTTCTATTTGGATATTTTATCCCTTTATGTGCTTCACTAATATTTTTTTTATGAGTATCCGAAAACTTTTTACCTAATTTAGCAAGTCTTATATTATTTTTGCCTTTTTCAGACATTTTCCATTTTTTTCCAGTTTGGTCTGGTGGTATTATTTTTTTAGGTATCATATTATTTTCTAGGTAAATTAGGGTAAGTATTATAAAGTCCACCTTGAGGTTCACATTGTTTTAACCATAATGGATTTAATTCTATTCCAGCAAAAGTTGCTTCTCCTTTTCCATTTACTCTTTCATTATAACCAAATCTATTATCTTTCTTTCCATAAGCAATAACTTCTTTTGTAAAAGTAATCTTAGCTTTAGTTTTTCTACCACCAGCATTTTCACTCCACTTTTTATATTCAGCATACAAATCAGGTGTTTCAATATTACTATCAGATTTAATAAGTATACATTGAGATAGAAAACCTTCAACAGAAGAGTTCTCTTCTCTATAATCATTTAACATCCTTGTTTGTTCAGCAGTAGTTACAAATTCTTTATTCTCATACAAATCATTTACTCCATCAATCATCCAATTTAATATCCCGGATAATTCTTGAGCAAGTAATCCAACAGAAGAACGTAAATCATAATTAGGATTGTCTCTATAGTTATTTAGAAATTGTAAGCAACATATTCTTCTTTCAGTAGCTGTGGAAGTATCATCAACTCTAGGTAATAAATTTACAGAGAAAGCAAATTTAGCTTGTGGTCTGAAAGTATATTGGTCTTTATATTTTATATCAATCGTTACCATTTCTCCGGAAATTAATTTTTTTAGTTTATTACTTTGATAATAATTCCCGTGTACTTCTTCAATTATATTTAATCTTTTACCAACCAAACCTTTCATACCAAATGGACCATATAATCCTTCAAGGTCAATACTAGAAGTAGCTTGTGGACCAATTACCATAGCAATTGTATCTATAAAAGTTGATTTACCATTACCACCATCTCCAACCATAAATAAAGCACGGTCGAAAAGCATTGAAGAAGATAAACAGTATCCAGAAAATTGCTGTAGCAGTCTGATTTTTTCTTTTTCTTCCGGACCTGTCATCCAACTTGCCATACATTTAGTCCAAGTAGGACATTTAGCTTCAGGGTCATACACAACTGGATACTGTATCAAAGATACAAATTCAGGAGTGTGTGGAGATAATTTTCTAGTTCTAATATTCAGTAAACCATTTTTTACATTAGCTATATATCCTTTATCATCTGTAATTACTAGCAGTGGAATTATTGAAAGCAAACAAGCAATTTTATCACTCACACATTTTCTAGTTCTATATCCCCAAAGTAAATCGTCATATAATCCATTAAATATTAAATCATAAATAGATTGTTCGGACATTTCTTTATAAACTCCTTTAACGTATTGATAAATAATTCCAATTTCATTTTTTCTTAAATTAGGATTGTTAATTAATATTTCACGCTCATAATTTGAATAGCGTACTTTATCTTGCTCTCTTCTTTCTTTAATAATTTTAGTGTAAGTCATTTGTATCCTTTGGTTTTCAGCAGGAGACATATTAAAATCAATAACTTTATTCTTAGTCGAGAAAGTATAACCTTTTTCAAAAGCACTATTAATAGTATTTACAATTTCATTTGCTCCACCATTTTCTTTTTCTATACCGTGCCAACCAACTTTATCAATATGTGCAATAGCTTTTTCAACAGTCCAGTGAGCTTGTTTCATTAGTGAAGCTGTAATTAACAAAGTATTATTTCTACCAACATCATCAATTAAACTTGTAGGGTCATTGCTAATTAATTTTTTAAAACTATCCCTTTCTTCCATAGGAAATTCTTCGTTGACACGTTCGAAAAAACTATTTTTTTCAGCGTCAGCAAAACTTTTTGATTTATCTTTAGCAACATCAATAATACTTGTCGGAGTTTCTTCAATATTAATTATTTCTTCAATCTCATCCATTGAATAATTTTGAGAAGTGTTTTTATATATTCCTATTATTTCAAATACTCCTTCTGTTCCTTTCTTCCATTGGTCTCCACTTTTTTTCCAGTAATAAGTATTTGGTACTCTTAAAATTCTAGGTATATCTTTTACAACAGGGTCAGCTTTAAATTCTTTTACAATAGCTAATTCAATTTTCTCCCATTGAGTAATAGCTTTTTTCCATTCTTCATCAGTACAATCATTTTTAATAATAGGTTCATCTAAAAGCCAATAGATGTGCCAACCTCTTTTTGTTTCTACTATAAAAGAAGGATTAAATTTTTCTTTAATTTCTTCCAACTCTTTTAAATCTTTACGTCCATCAATATCTACAAAGAAAGCATTAAGATTTGTACACTTATCTTTTTGAGCATTAGGAGAACCAGCAAAACCATTTATTGTAAAATAACTCTCATATCCATTGAGATTTAATTCCGGTTTAAGTTCTGCACTAGAAACTGGTGGTCTTCCTGCTCCAGTTTGGTCTATATATCTATAAACGTGGTCAGGAAAGTAAGTTAAAAATTGATTATTCATACATTATTTTATTTCAAATATCGAGAGAGAGTAAACTAAAAGCAGTCAACGAAGTACAGGAAAAGCAGGAGATAATGTAGAAAAACCCACTAAAACGTACAGTATTAACTGCTATTTAGTCTACTCTCCTCCGATATTCTTGTTAAAAAATTCTACATTATCGAGGGAGATTAAATTGTTATTTTTTCTTTATGATTACCTGTGAATTCTTTTCTAATATATCTAGTTGATTACCATATACATTTAGAAAAGCGTCTATACCAGTCGATGGTCTATCGTAATAGTCCAGTCCAACACCCCAAGTATAATCGTCAAAAATCATTATACCATCTTTTCTTAATAATGGAAAAGCTAATACTGCGTCTTCAAGAACGTCTTTCGCTTCGTGAGAACCGTCCACATAAATGAAGTCATATTGACCTGCAATAGGAGTTTCTCTTAATTCTTTTTGTGAAGTTCCTACTTTAATATGTATTCTATCTTTATACTTTTTTATGTTATCCATAAATCTAGTATATAAAGTAGTTTCAAATTGACTATCGTGTTCTTTACTTCCTTCGAAAGTATCTATTACAGTCAAATTTGTATTACTATTTTCCATTAACCATATAGAAGCTTGTCCTTCATAGCAACCTATTTCTAACGAGTCACCTAAATCTAAGGTTTTAACATATTTTTCAAAATTTGCTTTTGCTGTAATTTCGAACCAGTTATTTGTAAACATAGTTTTTTATTATTTAGAAGGGAATATTTTCCGCTTCTTCTTTTTTAACTGGTGGTTCTTCAACTGTTCCACCTAACATTTCAGCATTTCCTTCAGCTTGTTTTATTCTATTTAATTCCGGTAAAATTTTAGTGTCTACCATTTCTTGTAAGAACACTAATCTTTTTGTATCATCCCAAACAAGAACTCCTTTAATAGTAAGTTGCTCCATATCTGGCATACCATTTGGATTTTCTCTAGTGTAAGCGTGTTTAAGTGCTTTACCGTCTTGATTGATAAATAATGAACTTTTATTTTTTCCGTCTACTTCTTTTGTAGAAGGAGATAATTTCATTTCTTTATTCAAATCTATATTTGGTAGCATTTTTAAAAATGCTGTAGCAAAACTATTTGAGTAAGATAATTGAAGAGTATAAACTTCTTTTTTATCTTGAAACATTAAGTTCCAAGTTTTTCCGTAAGTTCCTTCTCGTACTTCAATTCCTTTTAGTTTTCCAGTGAAGTTATCGTAAAATTTCTCGTGTACCACATTACCAATTTTATTAGTTCTTTCGATTGAACCTTCAGTACCTTCAGGCACTCTTTGGCAAAGTTTTCCACCTAGTATAGTGATAAAATTACCACCTTGTCTTGTTTCTAATCCCATATATATTTGTTTATTTGATAGTATACTATCATTGTTTAATTAGTAGCAGAGTAATCTCCGCCAGATTTTGTTTCCTTCGACCACAAGAAACTTCTTTAGCCTTTCTATTATACACCAAAATAGCTGTCGACACAAGTTTTTTCTGTGTGTAAAAAGTGGATAACTATATCTTATTTAATTAATCCTTCTTCGTTTAAATCTCGTTGTCTTTCATATTCTTGGTCTTCGTCAATAGTTTTTCTATTTTCGTTTACCATTTTAATATGTTTTCTTAATTTCTCTACTGTTATGTGAGAACAAGTATAGTTTCCGGCTCTAGTGTCTCCTTTTTTAAATCTGTATTTTGTTCCAGCAACTAAATTTCTCCAAGTTCCATTACTAATAGCTTGGTCTCCTTTTAGTTTCTTATACCACTCCGGAGTTATACCTTGCTTAACTTCAAGGTCAAAATATTCTTTATATTCTCTAGCAGATAAACCGTGAACTTGCCAAACGTGAGAGCAAACTTGAACATAATATTTTCCACACAAAAGACATTGAACTTTATCAGGGTCAGGTATACTTGCTATTGCGTCTCTTTTTTTACGTTGCCAATTTACTCCATAATGGTTAGCATTTTGATTATCATTATGAAATTTTACTCTACACTTTGGACTACAATAAGTTCTTTGTCCTTTTACTAATTTTTTTCCACATATTTTACAAGTGGTTCTTATTTCTACTTTCCATTTTTTTCCCATATTATCTAATTAAATTTTTTAAAAATTCCCTAACAAAATAATCTATCATATAAGCTGGTGGTTCGTCTGTAGTTTCGCCATTTTGGTTATTAGGTTTTAATGTTATTCCTTTATCTTCACAAATTCTAGTAATTAAATGAAATAATTCGTGTACTAAACTTCCAAAATGTTCTGGTTTCTTATTAAATTTTTTAAGCCAAACTATTCTATGTAATCCTTGCTCTCCAAAATGTAAAACAGTTCCCATTGCACTTTCTCCTATTCCAGATAAATCACAATCTATTTTATATTTTTTCTGTAATAATTTTTCTAATTCTTGCCAAGTACAATTTATAATAAATAATGGTTCTGTTTTAAATAGTTTTTCTTCTATTGAAAAATATTTCATATTAAAAAGTTAATTTACAATTTTTTATATGACTGATAAGACTTGTTGGTTTAAACTCTATATCTTTATCCCAATCTACAAATCTAGTGTCAGCCATTCTAACAAAGCAATCAAAACAAATAAGATTTTCTCTCTGACTGTGATGAGTTGCTAATTCCCATATTTTATTTGGTACACTATAATCTAGTGCATATTCTCTTTGACATACTGAACATATTTGTCTATGTGGTTTTCTTTCCATATTATTATTTTTAATTGGCATATTTATTTAATTAAAAATAGTTAAAATAACTCTCAACTTCAAAAGGCATTCTTTGTTTCATAACCTTTGTCCAAGCATAATAATTTGCTACTATTTCCCAACTTGGTGAGTCTTTATAGTCATATCCCATTTTCTTATTTACATCAAGCCAAAATTTACTATGAAAGTTAAAACTATTTTTGTCTAAAAAATATTTATGATATTTATAATGTCCTATTTCGTGATACAAAACAAATAAATCATCTTTGTATTCAGGCGTAACATAAATTTGATGACTTTCACTATGATAACAACCTGCTACATTGTCTATTTTAGTGAAGTCATAACAAGCTGTTGTACTTACTAAAATTAAAATTCCTTCTAAAAACATATTTTTATTATTATATTAAATTGCTAAATGGTTAGCTTTATCTATTTACATTTCCACCAAGATTTATGTTCTGGATACCAAATCATAAAGTTTCTGATGTTCTCTGTCTGATTTAATTGACTACCTTTTGCTTCAATATAATCCCAACTTGGGTCAGTCCACATATATACACCTTGAGCTGTTGAGCCTTCCCAATTTATAGGATATTTATTAAATTGACTTTCACATTCAGCAATTCTAAGAGCAGTTTCTTCATCTACACCATAAATACCTGCTAAGTGGATTATTTCTTCTCTAACGCCCATTTTAAGCCTTTCATTCATCTTTAAATTAAGATTATGTAGTTCTACTTCTTTAATAGTTCTTTCAAAATGTACTTCTTTTAGTTTTATACCACTATCTAAAATAACGATAAGTCCTACTAAAGCAACGAAGATTGCGATTAAGATGTATTTGTTTGACATATTCTAATTTAATTGTTTTTTAATTATTTTGTTTTCCATTTTCGTCCCAATAAGGGAATTGTTTTTTACAACCACTTTCAAATTTACAACCACTTCCAAATTCACACCTACTTCCAAATTTACACAAATTTCCAAATTTACAACAACTTCCAAATTTACAACAACTTCCAAATTCACACCAACTTTCAAATTCACAACAATTTCCAAATTTACACAAATTTCCAAATTCACACCCACTTCCAAATTTACAACAACTTCCAAATTTACACTTTATAAAAACACAATTATCTCCAAATTCTGAATTATCAGCAAACTTTTTATTAACAAAAATCATTTTTTTAGGTTTGTCTTTAATTAAAACTTCTTCTTTTTCATCCCAATTTATATCACACATATATTTATAACTTTTTATTGCTACTTCTGAACTTGGAGTTTCTTTTTGATTAAATTGTTCTTTAAGATTTTCAGCTGTTTCTTCTGAAATCTCTATTTTTTTACCTTCTAGGTAGATGTAGTTTTTCATATATTATTTTAATTGTTTTTTAATTATTTTGTTGTACATATTAGCTTTTTAAAAGTAATTTAATTAGTTGCCAAGTTGTTAATCTTCTTACACACCCTCGCCTCCCCCAAATTATAATGGGTTGGGTTATTTAACACGATTAGCCCACAATGTAAGTTCTTTTACATTTAAATCTCCTTCTTCAAATTTCTGTTCATACAATTTTTCTTCTGTTTCATTTAAAGTTATTTGATTTGGAATTTCTACGTCACTCCAAATATCATTACCTTTTTCGTCTTTTTCTTTTGTATTTTGATATTCAGTTTTAGTTGATTCAAATACATTAATTTGGTTTACTGTAATTTTTGTGTAAACTCTTACTAATTTTTTTTCCATATATTTATTTTTACCCCAGCTTAATTGCTAGATTTTTTATTTAATTAAAATATCTAATTCTTTTTCGCAGTCTTTTATAAGTTGTTCTGCTTGTTTTTCTGTTTTAGCTTTTATATCAATAGGATATTTATAATTATTTATTAGATAGCCGAATGTTTTTACTGTCATATTAAATCCATTTAATTATAGGACTACCTTCATATCCAATTTCCCAGACAAACCAAGCAAAAGCCATTGTACTACCCATCTTTTTACCATTATCATCTAATTCTTTTCCATTTCTCATTGGTTGTTGTCTTTTTTTAAAAACATAGACAGTCTTTAGTGGTGTTGTTTCTAAAAAGGTTGCTCTTTTTTGTCCTTCTAATGCTTGCAGTTTTCCAAACATAATAACTTTCTTGTTAGCTATCTTTAATGCTTTTTCTACAAACTCTTGAAAGTATTTAAAAGGAGGATTAGTAATTACTGTATTATAAGGAAACTCAAAATCGTGTTTTAAAAAATCAATTCCACCTTTTCCATAACCTCTATATATTAAATCGTAAGAACCTGTATCATTTTCACATAATAATTTGCTTATATGTCCTTCTCCACAAGCAGGTTCTAAGGCTGGGTATAAAATTTCTTCTACTTCTAAAAGGGCTTTTGTACTGTCAGAATGAGTAGCATAGTAATCATTTTTTACCCTACCTCTTGCTGGATTTCCACCAGCTAATTTTCCACCTTGATTCATATTGTTATATTTATTTAATTAAAATATCTAATTCTTTTTTGCAGTCTTTTACAAGTTGTTCTGCTTGTTTTTCTGATTTTAGGAAGGGTAATAAAGTTAATTCTCTACAATAACGATTATATTCTATTCTCCATTCTTCATCTTTATAATCATAATATATACTATATTTATTTTCATCTTCAACTTCCCAATCAGGTACAAACTCTTCAAAATTATCTTTTATGAAAGTTTTGATTTTGTTTAGTGCTTCGTTTTTAGCTACTTGTTTATTGCAGTTTGCTTCTTTTAGATATACATTATGATTTGCTAATCTTTCTTTATCAAAATTATCATTATTCCAAAAAGTATAACCTTTTTGATTTCCTCCATCTATAAACCAATGTTTTGTTCCTTCTTCTATTTTTGGTTTATTATCTATTTCACTTATATATTTTTTTACTTGGTCTAAATTTTCCAAGATTTCTTCTTTTGTAATTTTCATATTTTATTTATTTAAATTTGAGATTACTTTATTATAATCTCTTTTATAATTTTTTAGTGTTTTATCAATTTCTCTTTTTTTTTCTTTTAATTCTACTAATCTTTTTTCCATTCCTTCTAAATCAGTTTTATATTCTATTGTAGAAATTTTTAATAGATTATTTAATGATTTTATTGTTTCTTTTTCATTATCAAATTTAGAATGAGCTGTTTTAGGTAAATAATATCCTGTGTTTATTTCTTTTGGTGATATATTTAAAGAATAATAACCTTCTCCGTGTTTTACACTTATTTTTTTTAATAATCTCCATATAATTATATGGTTTTTTTCTTCTTTTGTGATTTCCATATTATTTAAATTATTTTATCTAAATTAAATATTAAAGCCCTTCTTTTTATACCTGCTGTTATTGATTTTACATCATTTACATTTATTATAACTAATTCAATATCATTATTTTCAAAATCTTTTTTAATTTCCAATTCATTTTCTTCGTTTAAATCTTCGTAAATTTTTATCTTTTCATTTTTACCTTTTATCATTTTAGTAAGTGTAGTTTTTCCATTATTTCCACTTCCTACTAAAACTATTATTTTATTTTCCATAGTATTATTTATTATTTAAGTAAACCTTCTTCGTTTAAATCCTTTTGGCGTTCGTATTCTTGATCTTCGTCAATTTCCTTTTCTTTTTCAAAATTAGGTAGTTCTTCTTTTTGTGTTATAAACCACCCATATCTTATACTTGCTTCATCAAAAGATACGTAAAAATTTTTTATTATAGTCATTCCTTCTTTTAAAAATTTTGATGGTAAATATTCTACTACAATTCCATCAATAGTTGTTATAATTTCTCCATTTAATTTTTGTTCTATTATTATTTCTTTACTCATATAATTAAATTATTTTATAAAAGTCTTTGATAATATTAGCTTCATCTTCACTTATAGATTTCTTACCACTTTTTATCATATCATTTATAATATCTGGATCCAGATGGTAAAGTATCTTTGGTTTTCGTGGTTCATACCAGCAAACAACTAAATAAGCTGGTTCTCTACATACCACAAAACCATCAAAAGGTTTAGAATCCATCATTGAAAAATCCGAAATCTTATGTGAAAGACATGAATGTTTAGTTTGTAAAAGAGAAGGTATTTGTTGTGGTCTTAAATCGCTTTTAAAGTTCAGTCTTTTCCCTCGTGGTTTAATTTTCAATTCATAAACAAAAGTTTCCATTTTACCTAATTCAATCTGTTCTCTTATCCATTTTGTATATAAAGATTGTAATTGTTTTTCGTTCATATTATTTATAATTTATTTCAATTAACAAATCTACATAATGCTTAATCTTTTTTAAATCTTCTACACAATTTTTGTCTTTATACCTAGAAATGTATTTTATGATACAGCCTTCAATAAATCCTAAGTTGTTCTTAGTGATAAATTCAACTGGCTGGATTACCATATCTTTATAATGTCCTCCTCCTATTTGTTTGTCTAGTGCTGACATATTATTTGATTACTTTACCTTTTTCATCTACTTCAATCATTGTTTTATAATATTCTGGTTTTCCAAAAAATGGATCAGATAGTTTTTTAAAATCATAAGGTTTTTTATGTTTTTCACAATAATATTTTTTAGTCATATTTTTTATATCACCTGGAATATTCCTATAAAAATTTTCTTCTACCTCGTATGCTTTTTCTCTCTTAATTGCTATACCACAATCTTCACAAAATACATAATCTTTTTTTACTATTATTTCTTTTATTTTTTTAAACATATATTTATTTATTATTTTTTTTAGATTTTTTTTTACCTTCTAAAGCTTCCAATCTTTTTCTAAAATCAGCAAGTATAAAGTTTATTGTTTTAATATCTCCCACTCTATCAAGTTCAATACCAATAATTTTTAATTGTAATTTTGATATTTCTTTAAATTTAATTTTAAGTGCTTCTTTTTCCAAATCTTTTAATCTTTTTTCCATACCTTTTTCTTGTTTTTTTTCTTCTCTTCTTTTCATTATCTTAACAATTATTTTTGCTAAGATTTCCCCTGCTTTCCAACCTCCTAAACAGGCGATTGTTAAAATTATTGTTGTCATTATCATATATTATTTGTTAAGTTTGTCTATTGCTCCGCCTTTGGTTAATCGTGAGGAGTAATAAGTTAAAAATTCTCTATCAATCATGGTTTTTATATCAAGTTCAAGGCGATTGACAGCCTTTTCCTTGTCTTTTTTGGTCGGTTTGTATAGTTTATACCACTCATAGTATTTTTTATTCCCATAAACCCCCCATTGCTCACGATAATCTTTCAAATAAAATCCTCTTTTCTCACATTCGGTATGAAGTTTTAAATATCTTGACATCGTAAATTGTGGTTTGTTTAAGAAAAAATACAAATGATTTTCTTTTGTCTTTTTAATTTGATCCAATTTTCGCCACTTCTCTTTGCTATTTATAACTTTCCTAAAATAAATAGGAATTTTTTTTATATTAGCATGTTCTCTTTTCAAGTGTTCATCAGACAAATTTTTAGGTGGTATATTTATGTTTATATAAAGCATGATATATAATTAAATAAATAATGTTTTACTTCGCCTTCCTGTTAATTTTCATAACAGGAAGGGAAGTCCAAGCAGTCGTAAAGAAGTTGAAGAAAATGTCATTAGGGTTATACGATTAGCCCAGACAAGATTTTCATATCTTGATATTATTATAATATCATAGATATAATGTTTTGTCAAGGGCTAAAATGTTTCGTCATTCCTATGTATATAAGCTGGTATCCCTATACATAAAATAAAGACAATAATATAAAATATTAGTTCTAACATATAATTATTTATTATTCTAATCCTTGTATAACTTTTACAGCATTATTCCATCTATCAATATTTCCTTGTGTTATCTCCCAGTTGCCCTTAGGTGTTTTTGTTGCTCCAAGTCTAGTCGCTAATTCTATTATAGAATTATAACTAAGATAAGGTTTTCCTGTTTTAGGAGATAAAAGCATTTTGTCTTTATGTATTTTATAAATAGTAAAGATATTTTCTGTTGTGTTTTCCATATTGTTATTTGTTATTAGTTAAATTATTTATTATTTCACAGATAATAAAAGAAAAGGAGTATCCTGATAATAAAATAATTATTAAAGTTCTTATTTCATTTTTATTTTCCATATTATTATTTGTTATTTTTATTTAAGTTATATAATTGTTCTATCATATCCATAAGCTCACTTTTAAAAAGTTGAGCAAAACGAAGTATGATCTCCTTGTCTACAATAGCGTGTGTAGTTGATTTTGTTATATTATAAATATACATATCAAAATATTTATTATACTCTTTATTCGCCATCGTTTCCCTTTGTTTTTGGTGTAGTCTATTTTTTTGTTGTCTATCCATAGGAGTTTAGTTATTATTTAAATTATATTTGTCATCAAGCTCGTCTAAAATTACATTAAAAATATCTTGTGCTTCTTCTGTATAGTGTATATCGCCATTTTCGTGTGCTTCTTCTACTATTATATTTAATTTTTTACACTTCTTGACTAGCTTTTCGTGTGCTAATTCGCACAATTCGTCCATAGGCATTTTTGTCATATTGTTATAGTTAATTAGTTAAATCTTCATTAAATAAGTGTATTTCTACATCATTAAAAACCCAGTCAAAAGTTTCCCCATTTATCAAGTCCTGTAAATCTCTTTCAGAAAATGGTATTTCTATTCTTTTATTTTTAGGTTTTTTAGCTTGTTTTTTAGCTTGTTTTTTTGCTTCTATTAGTTCTTTTTCTAGTTTTGATAAATTTATTGTCATATTGTTATTAGTTAGTTAGTATAACCCCCACAACTATCCATAGATAAGTCGCAGTTATTACACCATAAATAATTTTCAATTACTTCTCCATTTTCATCACAACTATTTCCTTCTACTTCGTGGAGTTCTCCTTCTCCACAAGCTGGACATTTGTGTTTTAAGGCTTCTTTTTGTATTTCTGTTAATATTGCCATAAAATTATTATTAGTTAATTAAGTTTTAAAATTTCTTGACATATATCATTAAAAGTCCCCTCGTTATCACTTTTAAAAACATACTTATTTGTACTTATAGAAGAGAAAAATAAATCGTCATCTCTTTCTTCTGTTTCCATAATATATTTTAAATCGTCTTTCATCATTTCTTTGTCTGTTGTTGCTTCACTTATCCAATCAATAAGGTTATCAATCATACTTTCTTTTTCTTCTATTTTATAATCAGATAATTCTTTTTCAAAAATTTCATCGTTTATTTTTATATCATTTATAAATAAATTATTGTCTTTATATATTAAGTTATATTGTTTCATATTGTTATTAGTTAAATAAATTAGTAAATTTTCCCCTGTTAAAATTCCATAATATAAAGTCAATTAGTTCCTCTTTTTCTAGTTCTTCCAATTTCTCTTCTGCTTCTTTTTCAGGTATTCCTTCATTATATATTAGTTTTAATGTTTCTTTTGTGTTATTCATATTGTTATTAGTTAATTAGTAAGTAAATCTTTCTCCTTCTTTTGTATAAACTTCGTCGTCCTCGTCAAGCTCTAAAAGTAAATCAGTTTCGCCTAAAGATAAAATCTCTTGTGCTAAAAGTTCGTTGTCATCTTTTCCTATAATTTTTAAAGCTCTTGCTATATAATCAGGTATAAACTCCTCGTTGTCCCAGTTAATACAAGTTAAGTCTTCAGCTCTGTTATATAGTGCTTTATCTTGTGCTTCTTCATCAAGCTCTCTAAAAGCATATAAATTAAGTTTTGTTGTTGTTGTTATTGTTTTCATATTGTTAGTAGTTAGTTAGTAAAATATTTATATTATCTGTTATTTCTTCCACCAAGTCTTTTTCTTCTTGTGAGCAAGTTGCTTTTGGTTCGCCTATAAAATTATCTATATCTTTTGATATATCTACTAATTTTTCTATTTGTTTTTCCATAAAAGTTTTATTTGACATATTGTTTTTGTTAGTTTAACTATTATATAATGGTATATTATAGTTAATTAAATTATAGTTATTTATATTATAGTTTCGCCTTTATTCTTTATCGTTTAAATAAGGATTATTTTTTATTTCTCTTTTTATTCTTGCTTCTGCTTCTTCTTTAGTTCTAGCATATAGATGCATTTCTCCTTCTAAAATTGCTACATATCCAGTGTGATGTTTTGTCCCAGTTTCCTCGTTCATAAATAAATACATTGGTAAAAATGGAAAACCTCCCTCGTTTGGTTTCCAGTCGTTTACATCTTGATTATATTTTTGTTCTTGCTCGTCGTTGTATTGTTTTACTTTTATTATTTTATACATATTGTTATGTTTAGTTAATTAAATTATTTTATTGTCCTTCATTGCTGATATCAGTCCAAGCCTCATTATAGACTTCGTTCAATACCCTCAATATAGATAATTTAAATTTATTTATAACTTGCTTTTCTTTTTCTATTTTTACCTGTTCAATTATAGAATTAAATTTCCCTGTTAAATACTCATCATTTAAAAGGTTTTTTTGTTCTTGTTCTAATTCCATTTGATTTATTTGTTCTGTTGTATATTTCATATTTTATTTATTATTAGTTAGATTAAATTTATGTTTTAATTGTTCAGCTTCTCTTGTTAAAGATATAGCCATGTCAAAACAGTCAAGGGTATAACTTCCCACTTCTGTTGCTAATTCTTGTTTTATGTTAGCAACTTTTTGCTCCAGTCTGGAGATTTTTAATTCTTGTTTAGTCATACTACATTTTTTAGTTTTAGTTATTATATAATGGTATATTATAACCTTAATAAATTTTATCTTGCTTACAAGTCAATTTATAAGCAAGTAAAATCTATTTTTTGATGTTTATAGTCTTTATTATATTATTAGTTTATAATTCTTTCGCAGTCTTCTCTTGATATAATACCAATAGAAGTAAAACAAAAACCTTGTTTTGTTTTTATAAGATAATTATATATTTGTTTATAAAAATCTTTTTTATCAAGTATATTATATTTACTAAAAGTTTTTAGTTTTATTTTCATATTTTTTTGTTTATTTATTTTATAAAGTTTATTGCCCCCGTTATCAATCCACCTACATTTTCTTTTTCACAATTTGTTAGCTTCTCCCATTTTTTTAATAATTTTTTTGTATTGTATTTGTTTTTATTTGTTATATTATATATAACACCGCCAAAACTTTCAGCAAGTATTTGTTTTAAAACTTCATCTTGTTTTAAATTTTCTAAATTAGTCATATAAATTATATGTTATAACAGTTAAAATCTGTTTTATCTTGCTTGTAATTTATGTTATAAGCAAGTAAAAAAGGTTTAATTAAATTATGTATTGTTTATTTATTTTAAGTTTTTTCTTAATTCTTTTACTTTATCAAGTAGTTTTTTTTCATTTCTTTTATTTATAGCAAGTGCTATATAGTATTTATTTTGTGCTTTTTGGTATTTATCAAAAGCTTTTCTTTGTTTTAATGTTTTCATAATGTTTATGATTAGTTAATTAAATTGATTTATAATGTTAGATAATAGTATACTTTACGGGTGAAAGTATAAAGATAATATCAGCCAGAGCCGATTATATCTTTATACTCTCTATATAGTTATTAAATAACTATTTATGTAAAGTCTTAATCTCTTACATAGTTTATTATAGCATAGATATTATATGTTGTCAAGTGTTATATGTGGATAACTTTGTATATTATTATCAATCAATCAATAGCAAAAAAACATATATATAATACCGCCAAAAAGTTCAAAAAGTGGTGTTTTTTTGTATCAGGATCTAGTCTATAATAAAAGATGAACACTATATCAACTCTATTATATAAAAGTCTTAAAAATGATTGTGAAGCGTCGCAAAATTGTGTATTGTTAAGATATGTTATGTTTAGGGTATTTATCGTGAAGTTATGATATATTTATACTATTACTATACCATCCTGTTCCAAGTATAAGGTTATAAAAATTCATCACAAGGTTATAACCTTGATAACGCGGTCAGAGTAGCACGGTTATATGGGTTATATTATAATAATGAGGACTTAAATTAGCAATAAAATTGATTTAAAACTTATACGACACTTCAGCTAATTTTTTCAAACTGTTTGATATTTTTTTATTCTTATAACTTTTAAAATATATATAAAACTAGTTATACTTTTTGTTTGACTTTGTCAGAGTAATATCACTTGTATTATATCGTTTGAGTAATGATATAAACATATCAACTATTGGAAATAAAACGCTTACAAGTCAATTTTAGAGCTTGTTTTTTAAGTCTTGTTTGGTATGTCTTACAAGTATTTAGGTATATTGTGCTAAACATAGCTATAAACAAGGCTTGATGTCGTATATCATAGGCGTCGCCAAATGTTTATTTTACGACGCTTCCTCTTGCTATACTATACAATAAAAACAAAAAAGAGCTAAACATAGCCAAATACACAAAAAAGCACCTGTTAAGATGCTTTTTTATCTTTTTATTGCTTTAAATGAGCAAGGGTGGGGGTGGGTCTTTTCTTAGCTCGATTTTTCCCCCCACCTATACCACATTGCACGTATATCTAATTTCAAAAAACACTATAAAAAAAATATAGTATTTCTACTATATTTCGTTTTCGCTTAATTGTTTGCCTTTATTACACTCATGGCACAAGGTTCTTAAATTGTCAGGATTACTTAGACCCCCTTTGCTCACAGGCGTTACGTGCTCCACTTGTAACATTATACCATCTTCTATCCCCCTACCACATAAAACGCATTTGGAGTTATCTCGTTTAAGTATTGCATAGCGTAGCTTATTACTTAGTCGGGATCTCTTATATTTGAAGTCTTTACACTTCCAAGTTACTCTCCCCCTTTTAATTGCTAGGTTATAAGCTTCTTTTACACTCCTAACTCTCCCATATTTAGCTACAACTCGCTGTATACTACGTGGCGTTATCTCAATCCCCGTATTTTGCTCTATATATTCTGCTATTTCTACCCCACTCATATTTTTGTTTTGATAGAAGTCTAAAACAAATTTAACATAGTTGGGATATTCGAATCCTACGTCTTTATTCAAAGCAATAAAGATTTGTTTGTGCTTAGCACATTTGTGCATACTCATATTGTTGTTGTTAGTAGTATAGTTAAATTATGTAGTAACTATAACACACTATGTCGCACTTGTCAATACACGACACTAATACTTATCCACATAAAAAAAATATAGTATTTCTACTATATCTTATTTTTCATATAAATTGCGAAGGATTGCTTGGTAGTTCTGCTTATCCCCCAATCTTGCACATGGCGTTGTATACTCCTCTTGGTGATCCTTATCTTACATTTGTCATAGATCATATTACTTATCTGCAAGGGACTATATTCTTTTTCATACCATCGTTTTACATAATCCTCATACTTCTCACCGAGCATTACTCCAATCTGATATTGTTGTTCCGTAAATTTCATATAATACATTAATAATAATATAGTAAGTATATACCACGCCACGAGTTTTGTCAACCCCCTACTACCACTTATTAACTTGCTTAGTATTTATAAGTATGCTATAATATAATAATAATATAACAAATAATATAAGAATAATATAACATAAATATGGACAGCAATAAAATACTTTATTCAAAAGGTAAAAATGATGAATGCTATACTCCGTTAGAAGGAGTTCTGCCTATTATAAAATATATACCTAAAGATAAAATTATTTGGTGTCCTTTTGATACTAAAGATAGTAATTTTGTTAAAGAAATATCTAAAACTAATAAAGTAATATATAGTCATATAGAAACTAATCAAGATTTTTTTGAATATGAACCTAAAGAATGGGATATAATAATTAGTAACCCACCCTTCACAAATAAAAGATTATATTTTGAAAGAGCATTAAGTTTTAATAAACCTTTTGCATTGTTAATGAATATTAATTGGCTCAATGATAGGTCTAGTAAAATGGTATATAAAAATTTTAATAGAAATATGCAACTTTTATTATTAGATAAAAGAATTAATTTTAAGCAAATTGATGGAAAAATAAATAATAAAATAACTTTTAATACATCTTATTATTGTTGTGATTTTTTACCGAGAGATATAATACTTAAAGAAATATAATAATAATATAACACTTATGAATTTAATAAAAATAAAAGAAGAACATTACAATGCCCCATTAAGTTGGATATATAATTGTGATATAGAAACATTTTTTGAAATTGCTAGAAAATATGGTTACGAAGGAACAGAAAGAAAAGAATCTAAAGGTATATTTTGGGCTGATGGAGGTATTTGTTTAATATGGGTAGATCATAATTTGCCACCAGATGAATTTTTAAGACACTTAAATCACGAATTACTACACTATTGTTTGTATGTTTTAGATAATAGAGGAGTACCAGTTAGATATGAAAATGAAGAATGTATAGCTTATTTCCAAGAAAAAATGCTTAAAAAATGTATGAAAGTAAATTTAAAAAAATATAAAAAAAGTTAGCATGAACAAATCCGACTTAGATGAAAAGTCCTTAGTGGAGTTTAAAGAGAATATGGCTACACCACCAGATTTAATTTTTGAAGATGTAGACGATGCTCCCTTCCTAACAAAAATTCAACCTAAGACTGAATTGACTTTTAGTAATCCTGAAGAAGTGAAAGCTGCTATAGAAGGCTACTTAAACTTTTGTCAGTCAAAAGGGCTTATGCCTACTTCAAGTGGATTAGCCTTGTCGCTTGGTACTAATTGGCAAAACCTTAAAGAAATAATGAAAGATAATAATTCAATAGTAGCTCCTGTTATAAGACAAGCTCTTACTCATTTGACTGCTCTTGTGGAACAAAGTCTATTGTCAGGTAGAAATTCATCAGGATGTTTTGCTTGGTTAAAGAATATAGCAGGGTGGACTGATAAGAGTGAAGTAACTACAATTAAAACCCTAACTGCTGCTGAAGTTGTCCATGAACTTAATAAGGATAACGAAAATGTTAAAGAAGCAGACTTCGAAGAAGCTTAATCAGAAATAGGTATTCATACCTATTCATAAATCTTACTTATGAATAATGAACAAATATTAAAAAAAGCTATTGAGAAAGCTACTAACAATGGATATAAATTTTCAAATATATCAATGTTTGAATCATCTGATAGCCACTATTCAGATAGTTGGTTTTCTTATGATAATTTTGATTATCTTATTTCAGAACTTATCTTTGACCACGATTTTGCAAAAGCATTTTTTGGTAGAGATTATCCATGGGAACAATATGAAGATCAAGATGAACATTGGCATCATACATCTTGTTGTAGTGGTAGTGGTTGCTTTTTTGATGGGGAAAGATGGCAATATCATCTTCAAAAAATGGTACTTAAAAAAGACCCTATTAAATATTTAGAAAAGTTTATATAACCTTATGGCTGACAAACAACATAGAATAAATAATTATTATAAGATCGTTGATAAAGATACCAATCTCGTTACTTTTAAATTGAATAGAGCTCAAGCCCATTTTTTAGCTAATCGTGGTTCAAGGAACATTATTTGTAAATCAAGGCAGTTAGGTTTTACTACCTTTGCTGCTGTAGATAGTGCAGATGATGTTTTTTTTAATCCTAATATTTATGCTCTTATATTGTCTTATGATAAGGATAGTTCACAAACAATCTTTGAAAAAGTGATGTTAGCATGGGAACATTTTAAGATACCAGGATATGACTTAAAGAAATTGTATACTGTAGATAATGAAAGTGCTAATAGACTTAAACTTGGTTTTGGTGATGGTACTTATTCTTCTATATTGGTTAAGACTTCTGGTCGTGGTACTACTACTAATAAACTACATATATCAGAGTTTGCTAAGATATGTGCTAAATATCCTAAAAAAGCTCAAGAAGTATTGTCTGGTACAATTCAATCTGTACCACCATCAGGGGAAGTTACTATAGAAAGTACAGCTGAAGGTAATAGTGGTCTTTACTATGATATGTTTTGGACAGCTTGGAATAGACCAGCAGGGCAAAAAATTAAACCTACGGAATTTAAAGCGTTCTTTTACAACTGGCAATGGGATGATAGAGAATTAAATAGAATTAAAGATGAAGAAATTGAAACTGAATTTCCTAAAGAGTTTTTGAAAATACAAGAAGATCATAATATTAAAGTAATACAACATCCTAGTAGATATGAATATATGGATGATAGACAACTTACTCATTATTATCATCTTTGGTTAGGTATGAATAAGAATTGGGAATTGCTGAAACAAGAGTATCCTATATATGTAGAAGAAGCTTTTGTTGGTTCAGGTGCAGCTTTATTTGATAGAGTTATTGCTCAACAGATGAAAGATAACTCAACTTCTCCTATTAAAGTAATAAATTATGATTGGGAAATATATGAAGAAGCTAAAACAGGTCATACTTATGTAATGGGCGTGGATCCTGCTGAAGGCGTAAAAAGAGATCATAGTGCGATTGTTATATTAGATATGACACCATCTCTTAAACATCCAAAAGTAGTTGCTACTTATGCTAGTAAATTTATTGCTCCAGATGAACTTGCTTATGAAATTAAATTTGCTGGTGAGATGTACTATTTTCCATTAGTAGCTGTTGAAAGAAATAACTCTGGACATGCTACGTTGGCTATACTTAAAAGGAATTATCCTGAAGATAAAATCTATAAAGAAGTTAAAGATGATAAATTTGATATAACTGAAACTGAAAGACTTGGTTGGTTGACTACTGGAAACTCTAAACCTAAAATGTTTTATGAATTAAAAGCTTTAGTTAATCTTGGATCTTTAAATTGTCCGAGTGAAATAATTTGCCATGAGATACTTACTTATGATAAATCATTATTAGGTTCTACTAAGTTTGATCCAGAAGCATCAAACCATTTCGATTTATTGACAGCATTAACTATTGCTTACCAAATGAAAACAAATATAGAAGAAGATTTGGGTGAAGTTAAAACTCACTCACCAAAATCAGACTCAAAAGAGAATATTTATAGGGGTATTTAAAATATAATTGACTTTCTATTGGTTATATGTTATACTCTATTTGAGTTATCGTTCGCAACTCAAATTACTTTACAATTTGTTATCCTTTACTCCTATCATTACGTATTTATGGTAGGTGGAGATTTTTTCTTACTAGGTGTGATTATTCCGACAAGCATGGTCACATGTACCCACCACACATTGTGTGGGGGTAAAAGATAATAATTAAAATAAATATGAAAAAAGGAGAATTTACAATTAATAAATGGCACTTTAAATTAGGTATTTGTAATGTATATTGGACTAGACAGTTTATGTTTCATTTTGGTATTTTTAAACTCTTAGATTTTCCATCAGCAGGAGCAGAAATAACTAAAAAAAACTATAAAGGTTTTTGGATTAGAAAATATTGGTATGGTTTTGATATAGGATTTTATATTTAATAAAATAATAAACATAATGAAAAAAACAATATGAAAAACGAAAATATAGCAGACGGAATAATTTAATTACTATTCCATCAATCGTAGGAGTTCGCTCCTCTCACGACTAAGTCGTAGCGATTGGCAATAAAACCTAGCACCAATTACCACTAATTTGAGTGGGGGTTGGTGGAATACTAATTATATAAACACTATGGACAAACAATCAACAGGTGTTGTAAACCAAGAAAAGTTAATGGAAAGATTTTCCAAAATACAGGAGGTTTACAGCGAAAAAGAATTAAGTGCTTATGCTTTTTATCTAAAAAATTTAGACAAGGCAAAAGAAATGAGAAATACCCCAAGTAGGTATTTTAACGATAGAGATTACATTACAGATTATATTGAAAACGAAAATGCTCGTAATACTTATTTGAAACCAAAGAAAAATGATTCTGAAACTAGAGTAAACTCTGGATTGTTAGAAAAGAAAATTGAAACTATTATCAATGAGCTTTTGACAATGAACTTCCAACCTACTATTAGAACTTTTAATAAAGAAGATAAAGAACTATTAGAATTGGGTGACGATATGACAGATATAGTAATGAGAACTAACCAACAAGAAGAAGATGATAACTTCTGGAAGAAATTTTATTTTGAACTCTTTACCCAAAGAGCTGTTTTCGTTAGAGAAAAATTTTTAGAGCTTACGCTAAAAGATGGAAAATCAAAAATTAAAATGGCGAAAAAACAACTTATCTCTGGACTTAAAGTATTTTTAGGTGATATAAGTATTCCAGCTGACGAAATTGATAGACAACCTTATATAGCTACAGTTGATGTAATGAATTTTGATACAGCTAAAAGTGAGTTCGGACATTTAGAAAATTGGAAACACGTTCAACCTGATAATAGAACTAGAAGTGAATATTTAAGTGGAGCATTAAGTTATAGATTTTCTGACGTAGCAAATGGACAAGTTGAGATCATTACTTATGAATCATTACCAGATGATGAGTATCAAGTAATTATAAATGGTGTAATGATGTACCCAGTTGGAACAAAGCTACCAGATAAATTCTGTAACAAATATAATTTAAGAATGTATTCTCTTAAAGAAAATGCAATGGATTTTGCTTATGGTAGACCTTTAGCAGCAAGTGCTAAGAACCTACAAGATTTAAGTGATGAAATGCTTAGATTACTTATGCGTAAATTCCAACAAGCTGTTGAACCACCATTAGCTACTTCTAAAAAATTATATTCAAGGGATATTTGGAATCCAGGATCAACTACTCAAGGTTTGAAAGCAAAAGACTTCGAGAAAATGATTGATCACAATGGCGTTACAGATTCAGAGTTCAAGATGTATAATTTGATTGAACAAAAAACAGAAGAGTTTATTGGTGCTGGTAATGTAGCTCAAGGATTATCAAGTAGTGGAGATAAGAGTGCTACTGAAATTTTGACAATGAACAAACAATTTATAAAACAATTAGGTGTAGCTATATTCTCAATATCTTATGCTAAAAAAGATTTAACAGAATCAAGACTATATAATGTATTACAAAACTATACAAAATCTCAAGGAAGAAAATTTGATCCATTAAGTGGAAAAATCCAAAATGTATATAGAGCTTTTTCATTAGATAAAGGTAAGTACGAAAATGGAATGACAGGAAGAAAAGAAATTAACTTTGTTGATAGAGATTTGTCACAAGAAGAAAGACAAGGTATATATGATGAAGAAGAGAAAATGGGTAAGAGAGGTAAATCAATGAGATTCAAATATATAAATATTAAAAAATTATTTACTATACCTAAGTTCTGGTATGTAATAGTAGAGTCACAAGATAAAGAAGGAACAGCATTAGATAAAGTATTATTCCAAGATCAACTTAATCAAGGTGTTGCTATTATGCAAATTACTGGTAGAAAACCAAATCCTGATTCACTTGTTACAGACTTCGAAAGAAAATGGAAGGCAAAGAATTGGTTTCAAGAACAAGCTCCTGGACAAGGTCAACAAGAAGAAAAAGCTCAAGGAGATCAAGAACAAGTTAGATCAGAAGCAGAAGATATAATGAATAAGATGAAATCAATGGGTGGAGATACAGGTGCACAGGTAGCTGGTGGATTAAGAAGAGAATCTACACCAAAACCTTCAATTAATAAAGTAGGATCTGAAGCAAGATAATATGTTTAAAATAAATAAAAAAAAAATAGAAGATTTGGAAAATCAAATTTTTGATTACCAAGAAAAAGTAGCTATTCTTGAAATGAAATTAGAATTAGTAGAAGGTGAAAAAGCTAATCCTAAATCTGTTGTAGAAGGAATATTTAATAGAGGTTTGAAATGGTTTGATTACCAAGATTTGAAACCAGAAGATTTACAAAATTATTATGATGACGCTCAAAGGATATTAAGTTCAAAAGTTTTTAATAATGAATATAAACATATAATAGTAGACCATTTAGAAGCAGCAGTATTAGAGGGCTTAGATTCACAAGCTCTAAGAGATTTCCAAATGACAGCAAATGGAATTGAGTTATTGAAAGATAGATTAGAAGAGATAATTGTACCGAACAACACAACAAAGAAAAAGTAGTGGTTTTTTTTAAAAATCCCATCAGCCACAACCTCGCAGGCTTGATATATATGCGATGTAGGGAATAATATTAATTTATGCCAGAAACAATCATCTTGGAGGATGGTACAGAAAGAGAAGTACCAACTTCAGAAGAATTAGATGCTTTTAAAGCATCAGGAGAAGAAGCTCTTAAGTTGAAAACTGACTTAGAAGCAAATAATAAGACCATCGAAGATCTTAAAGCAAATCAAGATCCTAACTATAAAAAGCTTAGGGAAGCTTTGGTTTATAAAGATACTATCATTAATAATCTAAAAGAAGAAGGAAAAACTTTAGATGAAAATGGTAAGATAGTAGATGCAGAACAAAAAGTAGATGCTAATGATATAATTAAGCAAGCTACTGAAAGTTCTAAGAAAGCTGTTATTGATTCTTTGATTGCAGAGAAAAAAAATAAACTTTTAGAGAAATATGATGATGACCAAAAAGGTATGATAAATCATTATTTTGATAAGTTGACAGCAGGAGAAGAAGTAAGCTTAGATAAAGTTGAAAATATTTTTAATCAAGCAGCAGGGGTAGCTTTACCACCTGAAGATATTAAAACTCCAAATGTAAATGGAAGTGCACCTTCATTCAATACAACAGCTAAACCAAATCATGCTGATTCAGACGAAGGACAAGCTGTGTTAAAAGAAATTTGGGGTGACAAAGCTTATACTAATAAAAAATAAATAAATATATATGGATAATAAAAAAGATAAAGTTGAGGTTGATTCATTGCAAGATGAAACACCAACATCAACACCAGAACCAATTAAAGAAGAAAAAATAACTATTAATAGAAAAGATTTTGATTCTCTAGTTAAAAGAGTTGCTAGTATTGAAAAAGGTAGTGTTACAGAAGAAAAAGAAGTAGAGGAAATTAAAAACAGAACAGCTTTAATTAGATTTTTAGAAGAAAAACCTGTAATTGGTTTTGGAGCTACTTATGAAAAGAAAGATGTAGATGGCAGAAGATACCTTATGCTACAAGTTATAACTGATGATAAAAAAATTCATGAAGTAGAATATCTACCTTTTATGAATCAAGGTAAACAAGAATTAGGAGAAATTGTAAATATAGAACAAGGTTTTGAAGTAATCAAAAATGGTATGCTAGATGAAACTAAATATGATTACAAAAATTACAAAAGTTATCAAACTGGAGAAAAGGTTGAAAACGTTGTAAAAATACCTAAAAATATGTATACACTTAAATTAAAAGATGGTAGAGAAATCACATTACCAGAAAAAGCATTAAATTAAAACTATGGATAAATTAACTAAACAACAAGAAAAAAGAATTAAGACAAAAATGTCTGACCAAGATAAAAGATGTGTTCCTATAGCAGAAGAGATAATTCAAATCATTGCTAAACATAAACCATCTTTAGCTAATCACGAATCAGCAGAAGCATTACAAAAAACTTATGCTCCAATCTATTTAGAAATAGCACATTTATTTTTAGATAAAAACATTAAATTTGTTGATGTTATGTATATTATGAAAGTAGCACAAGTTGCATTTGATAATACTAATAATTATATTAATGATAAAATGGCAGAAAGTTTTTCTATTGCAGAGTGTAAAGTTTTTGGAGTGGATAACATTAGAGATTTAACTTTACAAAACATTGAAGATGTGATACAATTAAAGAGTGAGAATAAGAAGTAAAATTTATAACGAGCATTATAGTAGGGGATCAAGATATTTGTCCCTTACTGTATCACCTCGTTAGTGGTCGTAATACTAACACAATCATCGGGTTGGGCTTACCCTGTAAAATACCTATCTCTTACGAGGAGCGAACCTCTGTAAAAACGCATTAAAGAGATACATATACTTTATGTATATTTTTTTTATTCATTAAAATTTATAAATATGTTTTCTATTTATAGAGGAAGATGGGAATATAAATATTTCCGTAAAACAGCATCAACAGCTTTCGCTGCTAACACATTAGTAGCAGAAGGTTCAGGTGACGATATAATCGAACCAGCTGATTCATCAGATACAGCTGTTGTTGGTATTATATTACAAACTATCGCTTCTACAGATTCAGACTACGCAGATAACACAAGAGTGTTAGTTGCAGTACCATTGGATGCTTCAAGCGAAATGCTAGCTGATACATCAAGTACAATAGCAGTAACAGACGAAGGTGAATTAATGGATTTAACTGACGAAAAGACAGTTAACCAAGCAGCATCTTCAGCAGACATCGTAAAACTAAAACAATTTGTTTCAGCTACTACAGGTGTATTTACAGTAAACAAAAAAGCTTTTGTTTAAAACTTAATTCATAATAACATATTAAATATATGGGTAATTTTGCAACTTACTTGGCAAAAGCAACAATGGGTGAGTTTTCAGATTTGACAAAAAAACAATTTACACATTTGTCAGAAATGATCTCACCTGTGGCAGCACAGTTGTTTATTCAAGAAGATTTAACTTCATATCCAAATGATCGTAAAAGATATGACGAAGTCGATACAGAAACTTTTGCTAAACTAAAAAGAGAAAGTGAAAATTCTCCTAAAGCAAGAGGAGCTATCGGTTATAACAAGACAATGATCGCAAAAAGATACGCAATGGAAATTAATGTATCTTGGGAATTTAGAAGATATGGTGAAGCTTATGCTAGTAAAGTTAAAGCTGACCTAATGTCATTATCAAATTTCATTCCACAAAGAAGAGAATTAGACTTATCACACGTATTAACATTTGCTACTGCTACTTCATACACAAATATGGATGGTGAAACTGTAGATGGTTCAGTTGGTGATGAATTAGCTGTATTATCAGCAGTTCATACATTAGCTCATAGTACAGAAACTTATACTAATATTATAAGTGGTAATCCTGCTTTCTCACAAGGTGGTTTAGAAGTAGCAAGAAATTTGTATAATACAAATATCCTTTCTAACTTCGGTGAAAGAAGAGTTATGGTACCAAATACTATTGTAACTGGTGACGATGAAACAACTGTAAATTCAGTAAGACAATTATTGAAATCTACAGCTGACTTAGCTGCTCCAAATGCAGGCGTTACTAACGAACAAAAAGGTAGATATAAACACGTTGTTCTTCCTTACTTAGCTACTACTTCTACTGGTGCTCACGATAGTACAAAGAAAAGATGGTGGTTCCTAGCTTGTACTGGTAAAGGACAAATGGGATGGCAAGCTTACTATGGAATTTTCGAAAACATGAATCTTAAAACTCCAGATCAAAACGCAAGTAATGATGATTGGACTTATGGTGTTCGTGGTTCTCATTCTATAGCTGTGGTTTCTCCAAAAGGAATCGTAGGTTCAACTCCAACTAGCTAGAATAGTTAGTTTAAAACTTTATTCAAAATTTGTAATCAAGTAATTAGCGAAAGCTAGACTGGTGGTAGGTGGTGATTATAAATAACAAAATAAATATGTATAACAAAAATTCAGGATATGGTCAAGGTATAATGGCAATGGTTTCTTCAATCATTCCAACTTTTGGTCGTATTTTTGTAGTTATGTCAGCATCTGATGCTGGTGAAGAAAACTACGATAGGATGCAAGAAATTATGAAAACAGATCCTAATGGAATAGTAAGATTTTTCAACACTATTGCTGAAGCTTATGCAGCAGCAACATCTAATAACAATGATGTTATTCTTTTAGATGCAGATAGTTCACATAGCGAAGCTATGGTAACTGTTGCTAAAAATAGAATCCATTTCATTGGTATGGATGGTGGTGGAAGATTAAACTCTCAAGGTGCTAAATGGTCAACTCCTGCAACTTCTGTTGCTGGTAGTACTGCTGTTGTAACCAACACAGGTACAAGAAATACTTTTAGAAATATTAAATTTATTCAATCAGGTACAAATGTAGCACAAACAAGTGCTATGATTGATACTGGTGAAGGTACTTTTGTTAAAAATTGTAGTTTTGAAGTAAATTCAATTCTTACAACTGTGACTCAAGGATTACTTTTCAAAGGAGATACTTGTCATTATGAAAAATGTCAAATTGGTAACTCTACTGTAGAACATACAGCAGCTAACCAAGCTCCATTAGTTATCCAAACTCCTGCAAGATATTCTTATTTTGTAGATTGTAATATTATCAATTTCTCTGATAAAACAACAGCTTCTTGTATTGATTTACCTGATGCAAATAGTGTTATCGGATGGGTAATATTCAAAAACTGTCTACTTATGTCAGCAGATCTAGGTGATGGTGCAACTACAGCAGGTGCTATGGCAGAAGCAGTAACATCAGTTGCTACTTCAGGTTATGTATACCTACAAGGTTGTTCTTCATTTAATGCTGTAAAAACAGTAGAAGCAGACGCATCAATTTTAAGTGATGCAGTTGCTCCAGCAGCATCAGCAGGTGGTGGAATTGCTACAGCAGGTGCTTAAACTTAACAAATTAGTTTATGGCTAAAAAAATAAAAAAAGTAGTTGAAACTCCAAAAGTAGTTGAAACTCCAAAAGTAGTTGAAACTCCAAAAGTAGTTGAAACTCCAAAAGTAGTTGAAACTCCAAAAAAAAGAAAAATTATAAATTTGGGGACACTTCATGGACAAAGAGTAGTACGCAAAACAGAAAAAGTTA
>Ga0208904_1000261_pt1 | contig 46074 bp, 107 predicted proteins | sample AntAceMetag02UKB_FD_184774 | JGI IMG/M metagenome (GOLD analysis project Ga0208904, IMG submission 184774) | Saline lake microbial communities from Ace Lake, Antarctica - Antarctic Ace Lake Metagenome 02UKB (SPAdes) (version 2) | ecosystem: Environmental > Aquatic > Non-marine Saline and...
AATAAAAAATAAAAATAAACTTTGTAGTTGTTATATCTGACATTTTAGAAACCTCCTAACTTTGTTTGTACAAAATCACCTATCTTCTGATTAGGACTTCCAAAGACACTATACTCAAACACATCTTTTCCTTCTTGTTCTTTTTTTGTTTTTACCATTTTCTTTTGTTTTTGGAAACTACCTACTTTAGTGGGTAGAGGGTTTCATTTAAATAAAAGAGAGCATGGCAGGAATGGAGGAGGAAAGCAACCTATTCCTAGTAGTATGCCCTTACTCTCTTCTCATGTGCGTATGCATGAGTTTACATAGCTTCAAAACATTCATCATAAAATTCACACTCACCACACCAGGCATAATTTTTTATACATGAGCTCATAGTTTTCCCTCCTTCTTTACTAAATCTAAAATGACTGCCATAACAACAGCTATATGTATCAATAAAGAAAATGTTTCTGGTTTCATTCTTGAAAGAACAGGTTTCATTCTTGAAAGAACATCTAACAAATTCCCTATTTTTGCAGAAGCATACTCTTCATTATCTAAATCTGGATACTGTTCTCTTCTAGGTAATTTATATATCCTAATCACCTTTTTTTTCTTTCCAATTTTTATAGATTCTGGAGAGCATCCCCATGTAACCGTTGAGAGCTATCCCTAGAATAAAAGCTATGAATGCTATAAAGACGTGGTGTTTTTCTGGCATTATACAGCCTCTTCTTCATCACTGATGTATGATATATCAGCATCATCTAGATCAGTGTCGATTATAATCTGTTTCATTCCTGCTAAAAGATTCCTTTGCATAGTCTAAAACCTCCGATAGTTTTATAATTAAGAGCACAAAAAAAAGAGGGATGAGTAAAAGAGCAATACCTATATAGGATCTTGCCCTTGTTTGCTGCCACATAAATTTAGTCATTCTTTCAAGTTCCCCATTTGTATATAAATCCTGCAATAAAAATAAATAATATCATTAACACGATTGCGAAAGTTATCCATCTAACTGCTTCCCATCCTCCGCCATGATTCTCTTTAACCTTCTTGATCATCTTGAATAAATCTTTAATAGGAATTACAATAGTCATGTAGCATCACCCATGATTCGTTTTAAATTCTTTTTAATCTTGACATTTGTAAATTTCTCTAATTCATTGATTAGTGCCTTAACCTTCTCTGGTGATGGCTCTGGTAATTTATGACCTTTACTATCTGCTCCAATATTCACCCATGTTGGATTCATATCTTTGAACCACTTAACCATGACATCTAAATCAAAATCCATGATAGGTTCTATTGTGACCATTTTCTTATGAGTAGGAGCTAGGTCTCTTGTAAACTCCACATACCTTTCTACAGGATTTGGAGCATCACAATTTGTATCTCTATTTGTTTCTATAGTAGTACCAAGTACAGCACCAACTCCCATCATATCTTCATAACTAAACATCTTTAGTGGGTTCTTACTTTGAAACAAATACTTATTCTTTGGATATGCATTACACTGTCTTAATACTTCCTTTATCCAACTATCTGGCACATCTTTAGCAAACATATCAGTTGAGCTACCAACAAATATAAACTTGTCTTCTCCCAACTCTGCCTTTAATTCTTTATCTACTAACTCTTGTTTTTCTGATTTCATAATCTTCCAAAAAGATATCATATAACAATATGGACAATTATGAGGACACTTACCTCTTATAGGATTCCAAGTATGAGTAACAAAACCATACATATCTCCTTTTTGTTTGTTTAACATTTTTTACTCTTACCTATACTCCTCATCTTCTCGTTCATCTAATATCACTTCAGATGTTTTGTTGCAAATCTTACACATTGGTTTGCCTGGCATATAAGGTGCCTTTTGAACTTCTGGATGTTCCAGTAAATGACAATATAATGCTATTGCCTCTGCAATCTGTCTTTCTGTTAGTTTTGTTTCCATTTCTTCTTGCATTTTCATTCCTCCTTCCTTTTCTAAACTTGTTAAAATCCGATTTGGTTTTATCCTTACAAATATCATTATGATAAGGAAAACATTTTGGTGCATTATAAACTCCACCCATATAATGATACATACAAGTTTCACAACACTTCTTTTCCATCATCAGTCCTCCTTGAAGTATCATCTTGTAAACCTCTTTTAAATATTTTCATAGTTGCTTCATCTGTTGTTGCTAAGGTTTTCATAAATTCTAATAACTTTTCAATATCATCAAGAGCAACCAATTCCTTATCCCAATGCCTAAAATCATCTATATCAGAAGTATCGTCTATTTCCTCTGCCCATTCTGCCCATTCTTGTAATGTTTTTATTTCCATCATCATTCAGTCCTCCTTAAAGGCTTTAATATGTTTAGTAATAAATTCCATACATCTATCTCCTTCTGTTTCATCACAGAAAGAAACTTCCTTTCTTATTTCTTCCCTCATCTCTTCTAATTCTTTTATTTCAACATCAAGAGCAACCCATTTCTTATTCTCAAACTTCATTCCTTTTGAAAAGTCTTGGATCTTATCATCCTTTTCACGAATCTGCCTACTTGTCTTTATCTTCTTACCCATCATTCATTCCTCCTTAAAAATACCATTGATTTGTTTAACTTCTACAAACCTTTGTTTTATGTTAGACCACATTTTTTCATCTTAATATCCTATTAAGGCTAAAATAAATGCCACAACAAAGGTAGTGATCTGTATCAACATCATTATAAAACCGTATATTACCAAAGTTTTTAATGGTTGTGATAATTCTTTAAATTGAATCATGGTGAACCACCTTCAATATATACAATACCATTATCTTTCCGTCATTAGGGCATATCATTTTAACCTCCAATAGTCACGTGTCCTTCTATCCTTCTTAAGCTTCTGTTCAATCTTCTTTATGAATTTATATTTATGTAATTTTTTCAATGCGACACTAACACAACTTCTGTCAATGCCTGAACGTTCTACAATTTCATCTGAATCTAGCCATTCTTTTTTATTCAATACTGCTAATACTTCAGGCTGTCCCATTATATATCACCTATAATATCGTTGATTTCTTTCATTGATTCAGATACTTTATCTTCTGGTTCTATGACTTCTTCTGTTGGTGTTACTCCCTTGACAAAATCTTGTTTCTCAGTTAATGCTTCAGTTACTCCATCCTCACCTTCAAAGAAACCATCATAGATAAGCTGCTCTACTAAATCAGCCATCCGTTCACAGTATGCTATATTTGGGCCCCTGTTACTTTCATATGAACTGTCTCCATATTTATCGTCACAATTGTAAAGCTCGCTCAACACTCTTTGTTGCGCCAGCCGCTTAGGAGTTAATTCTTCACATCCTGTTAAAAAAATTAAAGTCAATATTGCTAAAATAATCATTATCTTTTTCATTGTGGTATTTCCCCTTTTGTCCAAGCTATACACTCTGCATATTGAACTTGCTTCCATACTCCACATGGATAGATTAAACCTCCTTTCTCATGAGAATAACAATCAAGTTCTTTGTCATAAAATACTGTATAATATTCTATTGAGTAATTCCTTTCTTCTGGGTAGTCTATTTTTACAACTTCACAGATTTTGTTTGTATTACATCCACTCATTAGTCATTACTGCAAATACCTCAGGTTGCCCCATTACAACACCCTATATTTATTTGGTTTTGATTGTAGTATCTCGCCATCTTTCTCCAGCTTGACAATACAATCATCAATATCAATTTCTCCATATCCTTCTCCTTTAAGGACTTCTCTTAATTCTTCTCCATCAAATAATTCATCTTTCTTTCCTGCAGTTCTTTCATGAACTAAGAACCGTGTTCTAGAAAGTAAGTCTCGTTTTGTATAGCTAGTTTTAACTTCAACTCCTTCAACAGTATACTTAGAAAATGCGTCTCCAGAATCAGGATCTATTCCTAGTTGTGATAATGAATACAACACTTTCTTATATCCTAAGTTTGCATCTTCTGGTTGAATTGTTTTATGTAATCGGCTTCTTGCAACTGCTTCAATAACTCTTAAGAATCCTTCAATATTTCTTGGTGTGATAGGTAATGATACAGTGCCTGCTTCACTCCCTGCTTTCTTTGCTTTCTTTAATGATTGATATTTTTCAGCAAGAAATATCTGAATCTTTTCAGGAACAATAGGATGAATTGTTTTTGCATACGCAACATACTTCTTAACAAACTCTCTATCAAAAGGTTGTTGGATTGATTCATTGTATGCTCCCCTTGATACAATCTTTCTTGCAATATCATAATCATCTTGTTCTGTAAGTTTGCTTTCTCTAATTGGATACACTAAATCAAACCTGTTGATAAGAGTTGATGGCATATCAATTTGTGTGTAGATACTATCAAATTCTGAATAGCTTCCATACTTAGGATTCGCTGCACCAAGCACAGCTGTCCTCGCAATCAATGTTGCTTGAATGTTTGCCTTATTAACAGAAACAGTTTCATCAGATAATGGTTCGTGTAATGCATTCTTGAAGTCTCCTTCAACTTTATCCATTTCATCAATCATTAAAACTCCATTATTTGCAAGAACAATTGCCCCTGCCTCTAATGTATAACCACCAAGTAATTCATCCTTAACTACTGAAGCAGTTAATCCTTTTCCAGATATTCCTGTTCCTGCAGTATATATGGCTTTAGGACAAAACTGTTGCGCTACTTTTAATAATGTGGATTTCGCACTTCCGGGGTCGCCAACTAATAGTATGTGAAAATTTCCACGTTTGTTCGCCCCATCACGTTGCTTACCTACTCCACCAAACATTTGTAATATTACTGCTTCACATTCTTCATCATGTCCAACAACATCATAAAAAATAGATTGTCGTAATTGTTGGAGCCAATTATCTGACTCTGCAAGCGCTTCAAACTTCTTAACATCTTTCTCATCCCAAGAAAGGTTCTCAAAAGTTTCATCATAAATTTTAATATAATTAGCATCTAAATACCAATCCATTTTTGCGGTTTTTGTATTGCCTTGCATAATTTGTAGGGATTTAAGAATTCCAGTTACTTCAACACGGCAGCCTTGATATAGTTGCCTTTCAATCTTTGACTCTGTTAAGTCCTTTCTACATAATACTTTAAGCCTTGTTAATTTAGTTCCGCCTTGGATAAATTCTACTGGTTCCTCTACAGCCATTGAAAAGACATCAATTAATTCATGTGTTTTAACTTTGAACTTGCCTGCTTTACATCCACATACTTTAGGTTCTAAAAACTTTCTTTCATCGGTTTGTAGAACATGTATTATAGTTCCACATGATTGACATTCAAATCTTGCTGAAGTAATGACAGGCTTGACATCAGATTTCTGTTTAATCATGCCTTCTGTAATTATAAGTTGATTGATATTCTCTGCTCTTATTTTATTAATAGGGATTTTACAACTACGAGGAATATTCTTGAAACGTATAGAAAGCCCCCTTATATCTTTTGGTAAATCAAATTCTTTACATGCAATCTCAATACACTTCATAGCCTCTTCTGGCTCATCAAGAATAAAATCTCCTATGTCAGAATCAAACTGAACTAATTTCTTGAAATCAAAAACCATCCGTGGTCTTCCTTTCCTTACTCGTTCAAGTAATTCTGCATGATAATTTTCTTCAATATATTCCTTAAACTTTTCTATCGCATCTGTATGTTCCATTGGCCTTCAACCGTTTCAAGCTAACATCTTATCTTTAATAAGACTCTTTAAAGTTTCTATTGACCCCTCTGGAATACGAAGGTCAATTAATTTCACAAATGATTTACTTCGCCTTTCTTTTCTTTGATATATAAGATCCAATTTTTCTAATTCATCTAGGAATTGGAAAAATGTTGATTTTACATAAGAGTATCCTCCATCAGCAAGTGCTCTAAAGAGGTTATTGCTTTCTTCATTCCCTAGTGATATAAGATATAAAAGAAGAAGTTTTACGTCTGTTAATTGTGTGATGGTCTTATTCTTAATACTTACTTCCTCAGATTTCATCATCTTTATTATTTCATCTGTAGGAATTTTGTGTCCATTTGGTTTTACTTTGAATATATTATATAAAGTCCCAAGTCCTACCCTAACATCACTATTGAATTGTTTAGTATTGATTGCTCCTACTGCATCGACAGTATCTTCATCATACTCATTAAATCCTCCCTTTGCTCTAAGAGAAAAAATCTTCTTCATTTCAATTGCATTGTATCTATCAAAGTAATAAAACTCATGATACATACCTAAAGATGATTTTACATCCTCAGATAGATTTTGATAGAAGTTTGGTTTGTTAGATATTAAGAAAAGCATGACATTTGTAAGTTCATTATCTCTAGTTACATCATACAATATATTATCATCTTTAAGCATATCTGCTTCATCAAGAACAAGAATGTGTTTCTCACCTTTTCTTGAAAGAACCTTAAAGGCTTGCTCCCTTACAGTATAACTATCCATTCGTTTAGTCTCATTAATTACCTTCCGCATAACTTTATAAGAATTATGTTCATGTCTACAATTAACATAATGGATATTAACATTAGAATATTTTACATCAACCATCTTAATTAAAAAGCTCACAAGCGCAGTCTTTCCTGATCCTCGACTACCTGTAATAATTGCGTGTTTCTTAAAATCTATCTTAACAAACTCAACAACTTGCTTTGCTAATTCTTTAAAGTTTTCTCTTGCATAAAATATATCTTGAGTAATTGGTGTGTCTGGAAGAAATAATACTCTATTCTTTATATTGCCACCACCAGTGGTTGTGTCCTCAACCCCATCTAAAAATTCAACTTGAAATTCAACATTTTTATCTGTCATTTTATCACCTACTTATGAGAAAAATTATAAATTCATTCAACTATTTAAATGTTTTGATTTGGTTAACTTCCCCCACTTCTCTCAAACCTTTCGTTACCCGTTTCTTAATTACATCGAACGTGAACACATTCGAAATAATACCGACAGAAAATACTTATATCACTACTCTCAAACCTTTCATTATTTTAAAACTGGTAAATCAAACGTTTTTTTGAGTCTCCTCTATTAGAAGTAAGTACATCGAACGTGAACCTATTATTTGGAAAGCGTTTTGTATTCCGAACGTGAAATACTGCCTATTCCTTTATAAGCATTGTCCCTGTATAGTAATTAATATAACTATATTTTTCTATTTTATAAAATACAAATCTTTATTTGAAAAGTTGTTCACGTTCGATACACTCACTTATCTTTTTTTGAGTTATCCTCTATAAGTGAATTTCACGTTCGATTTACCAGAAAGTTTGGTATGAGAGTAGTGAGTTTTTCAGAAACGATTAGTAGATAGAAATGATTTCAACTACGGCTTTTTTTAGCTAATCTTCGTTCCAATAAATTAGAATAAGTTTTCAATTTTGAAAGTTCTGTCATTTGCGCATCTATTTTATTTAGCTGCGCCGCATACTTTTTGTATATTGGACTATCATCCAAAAGCATCGCTTGAAGTTGCTTGATATAATCTTGTTGTGTTTTGAAAATTTCACGATCATTAATCTTCAATTGACTCTGAAACTCATCAATCTTCTCATAATAGAAACCTTCTCTTGTAAGGATGATGCACATAAGGTCATTCTTCCCCATAGAACGCAATAGCCTCAAATTCAAAGGAGTTAATGAAGATTGCACAGCTTCCATCTGGTTTGTTGATAAACTGATGTCATTACAGGTCTTTTGCGAAACATCATTAATTACTGCATGATACTTATCAATCACACGTCCCATTTGTTTCAGTTTATTTTTAATGTCATAATATTGGTCTTTATGTGGTCTATGCTCAATATTACTCAGAAAGTCCTTTATCTCTTGGGTTGTCATCTTGTATCTCATCACACACATATAATCCTGTGATTAATTTTCGCATATGGTATACTGTATCTAGTTTACCATACAAAGGATTACCTTTTTCTGTGTCGTCTATTAAATCTAAATTACGATCGAGCCAAGGCTTACTAAACATAGCATCATCACAATCCTCGGCTAAACCATCCAAACTATTAAAAATCATTTTTACCTCTGTTGTTCCTGTGCCCATGCAGTGCATATCTCAGGTAGATTTTCTTTAACTTCATTAAAAAACAGTTGTTCTTGTTTCACTAAATTTGCTGAACAATTTACTTCTTGTTTATATTGGACAAGATATTCATTTACTGTTGCGCAGTCTCCTCTATAACTAAAGGCTCCTTCACCACTACCTACATCTAATTCACAATCATCAACAGGGATTATTTCTGGTACACTTGCCTGCCCTATATAGAAGCCGACAAACAAAACCATTGCAAATGCTACCAAAATTAATGGCCACATTGTTTGCTTTACTTGTTTAGGATGCTCCTTTTTAATTTCACCAATTCCTTTCTTTTCTAATTCTTCACTACCTTCCATTTTGTTGCCTCCATTCCGTTTGAGCAATCAACTGAGCAAGCTCAGTCTTTAACTTATGAATTTTCTCATTTTTATGTTTTGGCCTGGCATAATCACCACAATGATTACAAACAGACCTATTTAATACTCTTGACCAAAATATTGAACTTTGCCAATCAGGACACTCGTCATAATGTGGGTCGTCCTTCACCGGGCCAAGACTTCCATCTCCTACAGTCATTTTCTAATTCACCATACGTTTCTTTCAAAAATATACAAGTGTCACACACTTGATTTTCGTTTTCTGTAACATCGCCACAGTCACAAATTTCTCCCATCGCTTCCACCTTTGTTTTGTTTTATGGCCTTCTCTTTTTTTTGATCATCCTCAAAAAAAGCTTCTAAGCTTTTATTCTTAATCATTTCTGCATATTTTATTTTACCCATTTTATTCTCCATTACTTGGTTTTTTATAAGGCACAAATCCAGGATGATGGTTTTGGTCAAATCGTACCGTTAATTGTGGGGGGAATGTGATATTTATTTTTGCAATAGAATGTAGTTTCTTTAGGCTTGACAGATATGTTTTAAATTCAAGATGTGTCAAAGGACCTTTTAATTGATTACAAATCCAACATGCGACTTGTTGATTCTTTTCATCATCAGCGCCTCCACGTGTTAAAGGAACCTTATGGTCTAATGTAAGAACTAAAGAATTACTACATCCACAATATACACATTTTTCTCCTAATTTTTTTTTAAGCTTTCTTTTCTCTTTTGGTCCTAGTTTCTTGTCCATTTATAACACCGTCTGTATTGTCCATACATCTTTTAACCTTTCTATTCCACTTCGTGATCCTTGGACAATATGTTCTACTGCGTTATAATTAGCAAGAACTTTGATGGCTGCATAAAAAACTAGATAGTATTTTCTGGAACCTGAGAAATATTTCCAATTGAATGTGTCATCTTTGTGGGTATTAAATGCTATAATTTTCAGTTCCTCACAATAGTTTTTTGCTATAGTATGGGTGAGTATCTTTCTATTTAAAGGTTGCCTTTTCACAACCCTCCATAATGCCTCAACTGTATCAAATGATACAAATGTATTTTGTGGTTTCTTCTCTCGCACTGTTGTTACTACAAAATAATTTGGTTTCTTTGGATGTAGCGCGACTGAAGTAAATCCAACACCTTGTTTCTTTTTTTCTATCACATCTTTCTTCTTATTAACAAAGACGTGTTCTACAAGGTGAGCTTCATCACCTTCTATTATAAACGGCTTTCCTATTACAGCCATTACTTCTTTAATGAATTTCACAGGGAAGGTCCATACATATCCTTTTTTTACATTATCATAAGAAACAGTTCCATATCGCTTCAGTGGTTCATATGATTTTTGATCATACTTCTGAACGATCTGGAAATATAAAGAAGCCTTAATCATTCTTTTCCACGAAAGAACATTGTTTTATCAGCATAAACAATTCGTTTATTTGTTTTGAATACCTTGTTGATTTTTCTTTCCTTCCTTAGAACCTCTATCACAAAGCTTTCCCATTCCTGATAAGTCTCAATCCCTAATATCTTTCCATCGTCTTTGTAGTTAATCTTTCCACCAAGAGTTATTGCATTATTTAAAGCAATCTTCACATCATTCATTCTCTCTTTCTTAATAGATTCAAGTACTAACTCAACTTTTGGAACTGGAACTACAGGCGCAGCTTTCTTTTTAATTGCCACGATTTTCTTTACTTGTTTCATGTAGTATATTTTATCTTTAACAGAATCTTCAGTTCTTCTTAACATTTTAGCAAGTTTTTTTGTAGTTCCTCTCTGAAGCCTATCGTTTTCTACATGTCTATTATATTCAGTCCATAATAATTTTTCATCTTCCTTTGACCAAGCACCACTTATATTCGTTCGCACATGAATTTGTGGGGTAGGTTTACTTACTTCATACTTATTAGGTTGTGTGCCTTGAGTAATTGCTAATCTTAACAATTTATTTTTCTGTTCAATTGATACTTTATTCAATTCAAATGTTAATTTCATTTTTCTTATACCTCATAGTCAATTAATGTTTTATCTAAAATATGTTTTAATTTCTTTTCATCTAAATGTCCTTCAGGGTCGCTTATCTCCCAATTAATATTATATAATAGTTGTTTAAATTGTTCTTTACATAATTCCATCTTTCTCCTCATAAGACAGCTACTATTAACTGACTCTCATTTTTTGGGTTTAATTTAAGCACATCTTTCATAGTGTCTTTGGTTAATTTATGAACCTTCAATCCTGTTTCTTTGAATTTCTTGACGGGGTCTTTGTAAGATGTAAGATACATATTCCCTTCATCAAGAGCAATAAAATCTTTTCCACGAATAGCAATCAGTTCATTACCCTTAGCTTCCATTTTCTTATTAGTAGCGTGAACGTCTCCCCACATACTATAAAGATATTTTCGTTCGCCACTCTTAATTCTATACACTGCAGCCCAAGTTTTTATTTTTCGGGTAATCGCACTGAATGGATTCTTCATTCCACCCATCCATATGACTGCTCCTACAACACCAACAATATCTATTATAATATTTGCACCAATAGGTTCTCCAACATGAGGCTTTATTAAAACCCAATAACCAATCATTAACACACCCCATTGGCTATGTTTCAATCCAAATAATCTACTTGACATTCTTTCCACCTAATGATATCATTTTTCCAGTAAGGACAAGCTTACCACTTTCTATGTCTCTATTGACAAGTCTTCGCGCATGCTGTTCTGTATAGCCACCTTGAACCGACATTGTTTTGATTAGTTTAGGTTTTTCAATACTTGAATCACCCAAGATACTTTCAATCAATCCAGGAGTTCTTTCATTAATGATGTAACTTTCAGCTAATGGTTGAATAAATTCCAAGACTTCTTTGTCTAGTGAACCAAACAATTTTTTTGCACGTTGAAAGTATGACAGTTGCCTAATGATAATTCTTCGGCTATATCCTTGCTCTTGTTCATTGTCTACAATACTTTCTTGAGTAAAGTCTAACACGTATTTGATTTCCTTCTCTGTAAGTTCAGGAACAGTCTTATCCAAAATAATTCTTCTTAAGTGGTCAATGAATAGTTTGTAATGGTCTTCTTCTTGTGAAAGCGCTTCTACAAACTTTTCATTAAACTTAAGATTCATTTTCTTATTCATGACAACTTTATTCAATAGAGTTCTATCTACTACAGTGTCAGCAATTGGCACATTTGCATTAACAATAATGTTTCCTTTAGGTGGTTCTGTCGTTACAGAGCTTCCATCTTTAGTCCATGTTAATGCTTTACCTTCCATATGGAGTTTTACCATATCTTGTGTTTTAAGATCCTTGAGTAATGTAGAACATTCATCAAGAACAATGTCCTGCTCAGGGTAGTTTAAGATAGTCTCAAACAATCCCTTTGCAGTAGTTGTGTTATCTAAAATAACTTCCGTACCCAAAGCAAGAGCATTAATAAGCTCTAACGTGGACCGGCTCTTACCACTACCTGGAGGGCCATAATTAATTACATGATTAGTTCCACGGTCAAATCGCATCTTTGCAAAAATAGTTGCAACTGTAATATGCTCGCAGTACATGTTCCATTGTCTTATCCACTCAATGAGTTCTTGTGTTTTCATGATAACAAATCTCCTACTTCATCCCAGCCGTCATCTAAATTAGATGTATCAAAGACTGAATCTTCTTTAATTGTTTCATTTAATTCATCCACAATGTTTAGGGTATCACTATACGTTTTCGGTTGATGAACGCACATTCCAGTTTCTGGATCATACACTCCATCACCAAAACATTCAGCCGCAACCAACATATCAGTACTACCATCTATAGTTGTTACAGCTATTTCTCCTCCTGTTCCAAAAGGATTTCCAAAAAAGAGAAAATAAGCTATAGTCCCTATTACTATCATTGAGGTCATAGTATTACTACTTCTTGCCATAAAACTCCTCCTCCGGCTAAATACTTTCATAAAAGTTATAACCATTACAGCTATTACACTAATGAGCATAACTTTAAACATCATATCTCCTTCAAAAAAAGAAGAAAAAAATGAAAGTATTGTATCAATCATTTACCACACCTAGTTATCTGCTTCTGCAGCTTTTTCTTTTACTACGGGTGCCATGACTTGATTCATGTCCAGGAAGTTTAGTTGGTTTCCACCAAGGCTGTCAAATCCAAAATACATTTTGTCAGTATCTTTGATTGCTTCTGCAAACTTTGTCAAAACATATTCTTTTGGCATTCCTTGATAAGCTGTGTTAACTGCGTCAAGACCTTCTGCTTTAGCGAATGCGACAATCTTTATAGATTCTCCTTCACCTTCTGCACGAAGAATAGCTGCTTGCTTATCTCTTTCAGCATTGATCAATTCCATCTCTTTTGTTTTCTCTGCAATGGTTACTTGGTATTCCATTTCTTCTGCTTCTTGTAATCTTATCTGTTTCTGAATGATTCTTTCTTCAATCTTTGGATTGAATTCAACATTCCGAATATCTACAGCTTCAATTACTATAAAACCAGCTTTTAGTTTTCCACTACCTTCTGTATCTAATCTTTCTTGCAATGCTCTTTTTACTTCTGTTGCAATTTCAATTCTGTTCAAAGGAACTTCTTCTTGTGCATACTTACCAAATACACCACGTGTTGAATCTGCTCGTGCTGCTGTTGCAAGTAAAGTATCCATTGCTGCAGTTCCTCTTCCTTTCTGCTCAATAAATTCAGCAGCTTGTGTTGGATCTAATCGATATCTTATTGTGATATCTGTATTGAAATTAATTCCATTCTTATCTTTTGGCGTGATCATACTATATGTTCCACGCTTATCATTGACTCCAAAGAAACCAATTTCTTGTGTTCTGAAAGGCATCTTATGCACAACTTGCATAAATGGAACTTTCAGTCCAAAACCTTGTCCTCTTTCTATTGCGTCAAATCCTTGATTTGAACCCATCTTGTTGAAAACAACCCCAACTTCTCCATCTGGAACATAATACACTGCGCTTAAAGCGAGTATAATTACTATAGCAACAATTATTGCCACCTTAGATAAAGACTTGAGATAGTCCTCTAATGTCTTTGTATCTTTTACCATTTTTTACAGCCTCCATACCGTTTTTGGTAGTAGTAGTCTACTTAACTATTTAAATTTTTGCATTAGAATTCATGTCCGCACTTGGACTTATCTTTCTTGAACTTATGAGCTTTCCATCCTTCAGGCACCGATTCCCCACATCCAGGACATATTTTAAATCCTTTAGCTGCACCAGGGATAACTTCTTTCACCTTCTGCTTTTCTATACCTTTTTTCCAGAATTTCATCCAGTCTCCAAAGATATCATAATCACCAATGGCTGAGTCATAGATATCTTTTGCTCTTCGCATAAGTGCATCTATATCAGTAATTGGTCCATCATTATAGATTATTTCATTTGCAGCAATCTTTAGACAGATTAATCTAAGCTCCCAATCTTGTTTTTCCAATCCTATCACCTACTTTGGTGCATCTGGAACTTTTGTAATCTTTCCAAACTTTCCAGTGCTTACTTGTAAATCTCCTTCAAATTCTTTACACCATCCTCTACTCATACTGATCTTGTCACCTACTTTAAATGTTCCTGCATGATCCTGCCAGAAAACAATTTTCACCTGACCAGTGTCATCACTAAATATTCCTTCTTGAACAGTTAAGCCATTAGCTTCTGTCTTTTCTTCTAGTGATGTAATTTCTCCAACAAGGTTAACAACCTTACTATTTTTCTCAAGTTCTTCAACTTTCATTTTTTGCCTCCAATCTTAAAAAAGATTCTGAATGTCACTTTCTTCTTCTATGGAATCTTTAATTGCTTCATTAATTTCCGTTTCTCTTACTCGTTTCAATCCTTCCTGTTGTAGTGGTGCATATCTTTCTTTCTTCCTTTCAAAGGAACTCTTTGATTTACTGAAAATATTATATGGCACTTTTTCTGCAACAACAGGTCTTTCTATACGTTGTTCTGTTTTAATATCATTTTGCGTAGCTAATGTTTTCAAATCAGCGACTTTCATTTTATACAATGGGCTTTTTTCAGGAACTACTTCTCCCAACTCACGTATTAAATCACGTTTCTTTAATTCTCTAATTTCAATATCTTGTATTGCTGCACCTTCTTCATCACGTGCAAAAGGGGTATTATATTTTGTGTTCCATTCTCTTTTTGTTAATGATCTAATTCTATCCCAATCCCCTGGGTGTAGTGGTGCTTCTGGACTTCCATAATTAACCATTGCGAATCTTTTCTCGACAATTTCAGTTCCTGTATCTATCCCTTGAACCATGTCCTCAAAGATAACTCTATTTATTTCTTCTCTCCATTCTCTTTTACTAAGGTCTTTGTTTGTAACACCTGGTGCAAGTGAAGTTATTTTATTGATTGCATTCTTTCTTGCATCATTATAGATACTATTCACTTGTGATGTCGGTATTGGTTTTATAACGCCCGCTGTCTCCAACATCTTTTCCCTAGACTTTCTTATCTCTTCTTTAACATCTTCTGTTCCAGTTGGTATAGAATCTCTTCTAAAGACAGGTTTCTTCAATTGTGTCTGAAGTCCAAATCCATCCCTCACATAAACTTTATCAATATTATCAATAAATCGTTTCACTCTTGACGGACTGTAGATAGGTCTAAATTCTTGAGGGGTATTTCCTATATCAATTAACTTATTACGTATCTCAATCAATCCTTTTCTGTCGTTATTTCTCATTGCTTTCTTAATTGTTCTATCAATATCAACAACAAATGCTGCTTCTTTATCAACAACTTTAACTGTTTGTTGCAAGTTAAATCCTTTAATATTCTTTGTATAGTCTTTTACTTCTTTAGTGGATATTTTTCCTTCTCTCCACAAATCTTCAATATCTAATGGCGATCTATCTATGTCTCTGAACAGTCCAGGATTACTTCTTTCCATTTCTACAAGTTCACTTATTATTCTTGTAGGTGCTTTATTTCTGAAACTTCTTTTAACTGCACCAACTTTTATTCCTGCGTCTTGTTTAGATACAATTTCTCTTACATCAACTTTCATATCTTTTGCGACTTTCTGTAAGTCAGCACCTTTCAGATTATTAACATCATCAAGTCCTATTACCATTCCTCTTGTAGATACTTTCTTTGTATCAATTCCTAATCGTTTTGCAATAGATAATACAAATTGGTCACTTGCTTTTGATCTTAAATCTGTGATATTTATTCCCATACGTTTTAGTATTTCGGGATCATCTTTTCTTAACTCTCTCATATCTTGAAGTAAATCAGCTTTTGATTTTGTAGTTAATCTTTTCTTCTTGATATCATCACGAATCTCATCTTCTGTTCTACCTCTTTCTTCTGAAAGCTTTTTATCTAATCGACCAAGACCTTTTACAACAGCGTCTGTAGGTTCTTTGTCAAGTTGTTCTGCAATTCTTATAGGTCTCTTTAATCTTCCAAGGTCAACCTTCTTTCCTGTCTTAGGATCTGTAAATATTGTTTTCCTTGTATGAATTACTTTTTTGTTTAAATATGTTTCATAATTTTCTCGTGCAGCTTTACCACGTCTTGTTGAGTGCCAATTTTTATTTAATTCTAAGTTTTGGTCAAATCTTTCTAATAACTTATCAACAAGTTGTTTCTTTGCAGTTTCAGTATCACCATGTTCTCTGGCTAACAAATTAAGACCTGTTAAATCATCAGGATCAAATATACTTTCAGTATGGTCTGCAAAATAATCATACTTATCAACCATCATTATCTACTCTCCTTGCTTTTACAACTTCAATCTTTGACCAACCACAATATCTTTTACTATCAACTTGTCGTCCAGGGTCTACATAATGTAGATGTCCAAGACTTAAATTTCCTGTATATCCAAAATGAAGTTTCTCTTTAAAGTTCATCACTAATGGAATATATATTCTTGAGTATTTTCTAAAGTCATATTTTGTTCTACTTCTACTCTCGTTCAATATTTTTTGTAATTGTCTTTTTTGCATTGTCTTTAATGAGATAACAATAATCTTATCTCCTGCACCAAACACATATAGTTGACCAAGTTTGTATTTTTCTTGGAGCGCCAACATTTCTTTTTTCCATTTTGTTTGATGTTCTTGGTATATGAATACAGGTATGAATCCTCTTTTTATTCCCAACACCCTATTAGTGAAGAAGAAAACATACTCATCAATAAAAGTGGGTAAAGATGCGAGACCTGATACATCTTCATCCGATTGTAATAGCCGAGGACGAGGAATCTCCTCCTCTTTTGTCATTTCCCGCTTGCGTGGGATCCCAGGTCTCTTCTTTCCTATGTAAGGAACATGAGTTAGTAATTTCTTGATTGGTTGATTAAGTTGTTTGAATGTGAGTTCTGCGCTATGGTATCCTGTTGCACCGTGCACAGTTCCTAAAACCCTAATGACACACATTGGGTTGACCATAACTTTTACGTCCAGCATTTTCTTAACGAACAAAAATTGTTCACTAGACACGGTCTCTTCTATCTTTTTAAGTAGAGCAACTATAAAAACCTTTCGTTTTTGTTCGATATAATCTATCCGATGACGGGCATCCTTAGGCAATCCTAAGTTATTGTCTGTATAAACAAGCCTGAATCCTTTCGAGCCTGTGAATGAGATATATTGAAGATCGTAATCCTTGTAGTCTTTCATAGCATCATGTATGACTATAGAAACCTTCCTAGCTTCATTTAAGCGTGCGTAGGAGAACTTTTTATCAATATCAATATCAAACATCAAGTCATTGCCAATAAGAAGGTTATCTGCGATATGGTATGTTCCAGAGAGACCTTTAGCTGATATTTTATGAGGCTGCATCCATTTGGAAACTGAATAGTAAACATCTACTCCTCCTAGCTTCACAATCCATTTAACTAAATCATCCCTATTATTGATTCTACCTGGGACTCTTCTCCAACTTCCTTTTTCAGTTTTTACTCTAAAATGCCTGAAATTACAATCTATCGGCAAGATGGGGTTAAAATTATCTGAAACATAATACTCATACGCCTCTTTTGTTATCAACAGTTACACCTCTATAAGTAAAAAGAAGGGCCGAAGCCCTTAATTATCCATTTGGTATACAGGTTTCCATGTCTGCCCTTGATGATAATCTAATGCATAATCAGCAAGCAATACATTAAAATGATGCTCCATCATAGGCAGTAGGTTGTGTGTCACCAAAATTACCTCGTCTTTGAGAATTTCTTCTCCTTTGAAGGTAAAGACACCTGATTTTGGATCTACAGATTCAGGAGTGTATTTGTTGACGTTGTTAATCGTTACTCGATATAATAAAATTTTCATTACATCTTCGTTCCGTTTATCAAACATCATCAGAACACGGCCCCAATCAATCCCTAGGAATACTAGTTCAGTGACTGAATCCTTATTTTTCAACTCACACTCTTTTATCAGAAGGTTATTCATGACAGCGCTCTTCAAGTCAAACTTGGATTGCATGTCTTGCTTAAACCTTACAAGATCCAATTCTACCTTTGCACATGGTCCTTTGCGTATTTCTATGTGCATTTACATAATTAATCATCGTCATCCTCATCATCATCCATACCTTCATCATCATCTAATTCATATGGATTTTGAACACCACTTGTCACTTCTTTTTCTTTTTTACTTTCTTTTCTTGTAATCTTTTTTGCGAAAAGAGTTTCTTCCATTATTTTAGTGACTTCTGCAATGACAACTCCATCACCATCGTTAACACCATCAATTAATACAATTTTTCCATCATTTGTGTAAGCTACACCTTGTCCATCAGATTTAATGTTTACAAGTTGTAGATCAATCCGTTTTCCTATTTCCATCAGCTCACCTTAATATCTCCTTTATCATCAACCATTAAAATTAAATAATGTTTTTTTGTATCTGGATAATTCTTCTCATTTAATGTTGTTGCTACATGTAAACCTTCTTTTTGATACCAATATGCAGCACCAAGTTCTTCTTCACATCCAGGACATTTTTTCATTTTCTTAGTAAAATAGAGAAGGGGTAACTCTTTCGTTTGCGTACCACCGGGGGGAGGTTCGGTTCAGAAAAAATCCCTTCTCGTAAAAGTATAAGGGGGCTCTCAAGAATGATGTTGATGAGGTGCGAAGATGAGAAAACCCTAGTGCAGTTGCAATATAGGTAAAATAATCTTCAAATATCTTCATCATTTTCTTGGCCCCCGTGTGTAAGATGGACCCAGTATGCCTCCATATATAGCCTTGAACAAGATTAAGTTGTGGTAAGCTAATACTTCATTGAACAGGGAGTCTCACCCTTAACTGGGGTAAAAGAGGTGGTAAATTATGTTCTACCACGATTATATATTCAGCACCGCACTGTACTGAAAGATTGCTTCAGAGACTGCATCAAGTTTTTTCTGCTTGTGCACAGATGACTTATATTTATCATTGCCTGATATCTTATCAATTGCAGTAACAAATAGATCCCATAGTGTGAAAGTCTTTCCAGATGCTATCACAGTTGTCATCCTCTTCTTAATCTCATCCTCCATTCTTTTTCCAAACTGTATATTACTAAACACGTCACCTATAAAAAGGTTTCTATCAAGTTCATTTTCTTGTAACGATACAGTATATTTTGGAAATTCAGTAATGATACTTCCCCATACTTCTTGAACTTTTCCCATCATTGAGATGTAGTCTTTTACTATCTTTCCTGCTTTTCCAGTGTGGGATTTTCGTAGTCCTGCAACTTTTGTAGGGATAGTGAATCTCCTATTGTTGTGCTCTACACAAAATTTCACAATAATTGAGGAACTCAAATCGACACTATTCATTGCAATTATTCCAAAATCACCATTCTTTGTTTTGAGTTGCTCCATATTAGGAAATATTGCAAGTCTTGCAAATCCATTCCAATGTTGAAGATATCCATGGATCTCTCCTTCAATACTCTTCATGATAGGAGTGAATACTTCATTGAATTGAAGAAGGTTATATCGCTTATTAGGATAAGCAAATACTTCAAATCCACCAACTTTACAGATGGCAACATTCTTTTCATCTTCTTCAACTGATGTTTTATTTCCATCAGGCATCGTTGCAACAAAGACCTTTCTCTTTTCAAACAAAGGTAAATTATCTATTCTTTCTTGTAGTTCTATTCTATTCATCTTTATACACCACCACTATTCCGTTAAAATAGTGCCACCATCTTGATTCAAACATAGTGACGACTTTGACATTATGGTCATTAATCCATTTAGTTATGAATTTCATAGTGGCATCAACACCACCATTCTCATGAAATTTCTTATATTTAATCATCTTCAATCCACGTCCGTACTCTTTTCTTAACAATTTTTTTATTCTTTAGCTCGGCACCAATTAAATCTTTATGTTTCATATAATACCATTTTCCTTTAATCTTTACTTTGAGATTCTCATAGGAGCTCATTACATCTTCTATTATCACACTTTCACCTTGATTGCTTTACTAATCATCTCAGGATCAATATCAACACAGATAGTATTTCTGTTTAATCTTAATCCTGCTCTTGCAGTTGCCATACTTCCACCAAAAGGGTCAAGTATAACATCTCCTTCTTTACTGCAGAACTTTATGAGGTCCATGATAAGTTCTACAGGCTTCTCTGCATCATGAATTCTTTTTCCTGAATATATTCTTTTATGAGTTAATACATCAGGAATACTCAAGTCATATGGCATATGTCTCTTTCCTTTACTTAAGAACATTATTTGTTCGTGTCTATTCCGGCCATTGTATCCCATACCAATAACCATCTTATCCCATATGAAACGTTTGTTAAATACAAATCCATTTGACTGAGCCATCTTTATAAAATTGTTATTGTAGTCAAGTGTATCTGCTCCATCTGCAGGTAAGAAACTGAAGAAGTGTCCACCTTGTTTTAGAATCCTAAACATTTCCGTCAACATATCTTTATCAATATCTTTTGTCTCAAAGCCGATATGTTTGTTTACATTTCTTTTTCTTGTTGATCCTATCTTATAATGTTTATTCAAACAAGTGTATCCACTATCTGTAATGATAGCGTCTATACTATTATCATCAAAATCTTTCAATACTTTCCAGGAGTCTCCTTCAATGATTAAAGCTTTTGCTTCACCACTAATTGCGAGATAGATGCCTTTTCCAATTCTTTTGAATGCAGTATCTACACTCTCATTTAATCTTCCACGGATTGTTGCTTCTGTCTCCTCTCTAAATTCAGTGTATATCTGCTTTAAAGTCTGAGGATTATTTGTCAGAAATTCAACTAGTCTTTCTTTTAATATCATACTTCAACCTCAAATATTCTCTGATTTCCATTTCCTCTAATCAAACAGATTTTATCCATTTTTGATTTCTTAATTCCTTTCTGAATCGCATAATCAATGGCTTCATATCTATTATTCCCTACTCCAATTTCATAAGGTTCATCATTCTTCATAAAAATTCTATATCTATTCATTCTTCTCCTCCTACAAAAATATATTTCAAAATCTGATTAACAACAGCTTTCATACTCTTCCCTTCAAAATGCCAACCATCATATTCAGCAATAAATTCTTTACCAGTCTCATCAATTACTACATTAAATGAATCTATTCTAAATGGCAATAATTGATCAGGGTATTTCTTCATGTTTCGGTTCATTGTTATACCTCCTTTTCATGCTGTGCGTATTTCAAAATAGTATGTCCCTAATTCACCATTAGAGTTACTAGCATGATTAATTGTTTTCTTAAATTTATGTATTGGAAAATCTGATTTCATAACTTTCCTACATGTCTTTAGATTTCTGGCAAGCACCATCAACCCTTTCTTCCCATATTTCAGTGGATATATTTTCATATTTTCACCTCATGATCATACCAATAAAAGAATGATTTATCAGGTCGATTAAAACATTCACTACAAACTCTATACTTAGAAGTTGTGTCGTGCCTTGTTCTAAAATCATATCTTACAGCATCTTTTTTCCTACAACATTGGCATTTCATGTATCTCCCCTCTGTTTTGCATTCTGTGATATTTTGTCACAATGTAATCCAAATACTCTTGTCATACGTTTTGCAAAACAAGACGGGCATTTGAATGGACATTCTCCACTAGATGACAAATTAATATTTCTAATATCATCTGTGTCAATACCATAACTAAGTTTTGCACAATTTCTACATTCAGGACATCCTTTTCCTTTCAAGTCACAATAATGAAAGAGAGTATCTTTAAATATCTTAAGCTTCTTTTGTCTATAATAATTCTTTTTCCATTCGTAATTACTTTGGTCATCTGTAAACGTTTCCATATCTTTTTTACTTGCGAATCTCATATAAGTAACTAAGACAGGAATGTTTTCTTCTCTACACCAAACAACACTGTCATCCCAAGCTTTTTTTACTATTGGAGTTGCGCCAGAGACATACTTTACTCTAGCAGCTTTAATAACACTAATATCTCCTCTAGGTTTGACGAATTTATTAAGATAAGGATTCACTGTTACAAAAGCAGGGTATTTACCTTTAATCTTAGTAAATGCGTTAGAATTTACAAAAATATTAAAAAAAGAATCATACTGTTGCAGTTGCTTGAATTCTGCATCAGTTTGATTAAAATTATTCATTACTCCTACACGTAATATAGGTTTCATGTTCTTTTCAAGATCAAGCAATATTCAATAAATTAAATTCTTTTTTTTCTCTTAGTTAAACCAAGATGCCATGCTCTTTGAGTGATTGACTTTTCTCCTCTATGTAGCTCTCTTGATAGTAATTTAACAGCTCCACCTTTCACTCTACCATTTTTAGCCCATTCAGCATAAACATCAGATATTCGCTTATCCTCTTCAGTTGTCCACCTTTTGTTTTGCCTACTCTTTTTGTAAGGTCCTCTTACTTTGTATGGTGCAGTTGGTATTTTCAATCCACCACTTACTTGTTTCTGTGTGCTAATATACAATTCCATTAATTCATTCTGCTTCCCCATGGGGAGCTTCTCTAGATCAAATGTTAATTCCATCTTTTTGCCTCCTAACTCGCTATATACTCTTTTTGAATTGGATCATTACTTTCTGTTATCTGGTTATCCTCTAGACAAAGATTATATCCATCTAGAAAACCGCTTTTGTATTCTTCAGCTTTTTCTCTTAATTGTTCTTCAAATTTTTCCATTATACACTCCTCGCAACTAATCTTGATTTTAATTCTTCTGACAAAGGTAATATATCTTTACTCATTTCTTCAGGTTTGATTTTTGTCCAAGTCATATTTCCGGAATTGATTATACATTTACCATCATTAAAATCAATATTAGCTGCCTCATCAGGTGTTTCAAATTCCATACAAATAGTTCCTTCTACAAAAACAGCAATGTCTCTAAAAAAAGTAACCATAGGCGTATACCAGTAGCTAATTATTTTCCATCCATCTAACCCTTGGAAGTCTAAAGTGGCTTTTCCATCTCCCTGTTTTCTTAGCTTCACAGCTTCTGCAAAACTAGGTCCTTCATTTTCTCCACTGTTGGTAAACCTTTTCTCTCTGTTTATATATTGCTCAAGCTTCTTATCTTTAAGATCCTTAAGGAATTTTTCTAATCCCGGAATATCTATAACATCAACTTCACTATCGACAATATTTGTGTATGCTCCCATCTTAATTTTCCTCCTTGTTTGGATTATCTAATTCATCCATTATTTTATCTTTAGCATATAATATTTCTTCTTCTGTTGGCTTTTTCCATACTTGTGGTTTCTTCTTCTTCAGGTTCTGAGCTTCTTTTCTTATTCTTTTTCCACGTTCTATTCTTGAGCGTTGTGAACAATTAACCATCTCACTTCAACTCTTGTGCATTTATCTTTCCACTTTCAAGCACACTAACACTCATAGATGACATAGGTTTTCCTGTTCTCTTTGAAAATTCTTTTATTTTCTTTGAAGTTTTTTTGAAGTTTTTTTCTGCGTGTTCTCTTCCATTTTCAGTAGGGAATTTCATCATCATATGAGCATCCATTGATTGTTGTTCTTGTAACATTATTGCTTCTGGACATTCATTACAAACTTTCCAAAAGAATGGAGGATCATCACTATTGTTCGGATTTGGTGTATGCTCTGTTGCTTTTTCTTCACCACAATAATCACACATATCTTCTTCTTTGATAGGATAATCACTTTCCCTAGGTGCTTTATCATAATGTTTATGCTTACAATCTTCTTCACTACACATCCATCCAGAATATGAACACCATGTTTTTGTTTTAAACACTTCATAACTCCAGAATCTAATAGGGTCAATTATTTCCCACCTAAACCAAAAGCTAAATCCTTCAAAGAAGCCAAATGTTTCAACGGCAGTTTTAAGGAAATGTAGTTCAAATCTAAGCTTCATACTTCTTTACCTCTTACAACCAATCCATGGTTAGGATCTTTTCCAACTCTTTTATCACAAAAGCAATTATGATTCTTGTTACAAAATATACTCAATTTGTTTGTTACACCATTTACTTCATTTTTAGTTATTTGCACATCTTGATTATGTATTTTATTTGCTTTCCACTTTTTCTGCAGCTTAGGGCATATTTCAATAAGGAAGTTTTTCTTTACCATTTTCTTAACCTCCACACCAACAACACATTCCATTATTATTTAGTTCTTCAAACACACCATAACACTGTTTGCATCCTTTCATTTTTTAACCTCATATATGGCAGTCGACAACTGTCAAGAGTGTATCATCTGGAAGGTCTTTAATCCATTGGTCAAAGAATGATTTATTCCATTCATGGGCTTCTTCATTTGTTTCTGATGAGCATCCAAACCAACCCATATCTCCTTTACTATACCATACTCCAGCTTTTACAACTGCGTATGTCCCAACTTCAGTCATTTGTTTTGCGTAAGTTTCTTTATCCTTATATCTCTCTACGTAATAGCTTTCCCTATAAAGAACAAAATCAATTCTTTTCTTCTCTTCTTCATTCTTAGGTGTTTGTTTTTCAATATATAATTCCCAAAAACGTCTATTACTTTGTAGTTGCTTTTCATCTAATGAGAAGTCAACATCTCCTTTTTTAGCTTGGTCTGATTTTCCTACCATATGTTCATTATATTCTTTCATTGCATCTGCATCAGTCATCTCCTGAACACCAGGCTTTCCTTGAACACCTTCTTTTCCTTCCTTGAGTTTTAACATTCCACCCCAACGACCACCAATTTCATACCAATCCCATTTAGAGTCAGGATTATATGTTGTGTAAGCTTCACCATCTTTTCCAATATCTTTTGGATCATACCATTGGATACTATCTTTATAAACTTCTTCATCTGTCCATTTAAGTTTTTTAGGAAATTCAACCTTGATATAATTCATATGGCTATCATTTTTACATTCTTTCTCATACTTCTTTTTGTCTTTGAGATATTCTGCATAGGTTCCTTTCCTATATAATTCCATATCATCTCTACCTTTTTTTATGAGTTGTTCTTTTGTGTATTCAATAAATTTTGGCATTACAATACCTTCATCGTATTTTTCTAATTGTTTTTCCGGATTGTCTCCAATCACTAATACAGTAAAATGGCTCATTTTTTCTTTCCCTCGTTCTTTATGTTTGCTTGCTTTAATTCATATTTCAAATTCATTATTTCTACTTTAGCTTCTTCTAATTCACTAACAATTTTATTAACATCTTGTATAGCTTGTTTCAAGAATCCTTCATGAAGCTGAGAATTTATTCCGGAGCCTACTTCATATAATAGAAATCTCCATCGTGGTTCACTACATATTATATTATCTGATATACTATCAAGGTTTAATTTCTTTCTTAGATCGCTTAATTCTTTTTCAGCTTTTGGGGATAATTCAATATCAATTTCTTTACCATCAAATAGCGCTTTCATTTTTTACCTCATATAATCTAGTATAATGTTGTTTCATACCATCTAAAATTTGTCTTGGATCATATCCTAGCCTCTGAGCTTCAAAGTATTCCAGGACTAATGGAATGACAAGATTATCCTCTTTCATATGGCTCATTTCTAATAATTCATCTAATGCAGTCATTTTTTCTCCTTCTCCAATAACTTCATCGCTTTTTCTGATAATCTTTTATGGTCAGGTCTTGGATGAGTCTTTTTTAATTCATCAAATATATCTTTCAATGAATCAGTTTTATAATGAGTATAAAGGTATTGGAGTCTCATCTTATCAAGAATTCCCCATGATTTATTTTGTAAATCTCTATAACTTTCACAATCTTTTATTTCATCCCATAATCTATGAACAAAACTATGTGCGTCTTCACAATAAATCATATTCTTATCAAACCATTTTGCGAAGCCCCTAGTTATCTTGGAGTCAATTTGAAATAGTTTATGCACATACCACATCTCATCAGATAACCCACACCCTACAAATTGATTCATAATATCTTTTAGTTCATCTTTTTCTGCCATTTTTCTTCTCTCTAAATACTTTCTCGTGCCGTCTTCTATCAGCTCGATATTCTTTTGCAATCTTATTTCTTGTCGCAAGAATTTTCTTAAAGATACCTTTACCAAATTTTGTCCTATCTTTTCTTAATACATAAAGGATTTCATCATATGCTTGGATCCCTGCATTGAATTTAATGACATCTCGATATCTCATCATAGCAGACATTTCTTCTTTTGTCATACTCATCATAACACCTGTGCTCACACTCATATCATGTATTACAGAATCTTGTGATAATATCTTCTTCAATGCTTTTTGTATTCTACCTTTTGTCATTTTTTTTACCTTCTATAGGGTTTATCTTCTTTGTAATCCATTGAAGTTCACTATCATATCCTGCATTCATCAACATCACACTAACTTCATAAGGGGGATTCTCAAAACCATCTTTAGAGTAATGTGCCAAATCATCATTCTCATTCTTTGCATTTCTCGCATTATACATATCTTTGATTAATTTCGCACATCTTACAGGGAGTTGCAATGTCTTCCCTTCATGTTCTATTTGTAGGTAATTATGATGTAACATTAGTTTTATCTTTTTTGTCATTTTTTCTTATGCCCCTCTTGTTTGTAAACATAAATTATTAAAGCAATCATTCTTGAACATAACTTATCTTGTTTCTGATGTTTCATATGATGCTCACATTCACAGATAACTTTCATACCTGTTGTAGTTGATTCTAAGCGAACTTCTATTCCATCAACCATATACCGTGAAGCTCTTTCTGTCTCAACAATCTTTTTAATTTCTCCCCATTGATACCTATAAAAGGCTTTTTTGAATATTTCTTTCTTCATAATACCCTCGCAATTATATATTTTTTTATAGCAACTATATCTTCATCAAGGGTATTTGCTTTTTTTAGACTTAAAATAAATCTACCCAATGCTTCCTGAACAGGAAAAGCTAATTCAACAATAGTCTTTGATAAATCATTATCTGGATCAACTCTTGGTGCAAGTATAAAATCAACTTCTTCTGAAGCAATTAACAAAGGATGACCAGTCTTCATCATGATTGTTACACTATCTTCTTTACTTTTTGTCACTAGAGTCAAAGCTTTCTTAAGATAATCTCTACTATACCTTCCAATGATTGGAGCCATACTATCGGGAGTAAAATCTAATGTAGGAACCTTACTTGGTTTAATTCCCCAACTCCTAATAATATTTGTTGCAGCCTTAGTTTTAGGAACAACACCCATAACATTTGCACTATCAAGATACATCATTCTCTTTTTTTCATCTATAAAGACTGGCTCTTCATCAATACTTCCCCAAATCTTTGCAAAGTTCTTAAATACATCAGTATCTTTCATAGATCCATACTCATTATAGTTTTTCGTCCATTTGCTCTAGCTCTACCCATACCTTTGGCTAGTATTTCTTCAATTTTTAAATCAAGTTGTTCGCCAACATCTGCTGCAACTTTCATGTTATGTTCCTTTGCATACTCCTTAACTCTAGAAGCTTTGCCGTATTTGCTTATCACGTTCTTCATCCTCCCTTCTTCTTAAGAATTTATCAGCCCACATCTTTACTCTTTTCTTATCAGCAAAGAAACCAATAATTTTCTCTTCTCTCAGATAATTCAACATATCCATTACTTTTTCAGTTTCATCTGAGTATCTACCACTCATTTTTATCACTTAGAAGCTCCAACTATATAAAATTTGCTATAGCGCTTCTATAGCAAGTTTTTGTCCCCATTTCTCTATAGGTTTTTTATTTAATGCATTATATGCTTTAGTTATACAGATCCCACATAGTCTTTTGTAACTATCATAGCTATGACGACTTTGATAATGGAAAGAGATTCTCTCAACATCTTTTGGAATACATTTCCCACAACTAGAGCATCTTTGTTTTCCATCATCAGCAGTGTGTATTTTAGGTTCCATTATACATCCCTCAACATAAGGTATGCACCAACACCACTTTCAATTAATTTATCATGAATACTTTGTTCGGTATCACTTCTTTTTTTTGCTAAATCTGCCATAGCTTTTTCTGCTTTATCCATACACTTATCAAATACTTTCATTAATTCTGTGTTTGTATGAAGGAGCATAAATCTTTCATCTTCATCATTCATATGAATATAGCTATCTTCTTTAGTTTTTATCGAGAAATAAATTCTAGGTTTGAATTTAAGACTGTCATTTTTTAATTCCACAACAGCCTTATAGGCAGTGCCTCTTAAGAATAAACCATTATTATTCCCATATCCACTTTTCTGTGTATTAGTTGGGACATTGATCCGTTCTTCATAAATATTAATATTAATATCCTCATAATCTGTTCGGTTGTAATAACTATTCTCTCTTGCTTTCTGATATTTCTTTTTAATGCCTTTATGATATTCATTTATAGTTGTGATAATTTCATCAAAAACATCAGTAACTTCTTTAGATAATAATTCAAGGATGTGTTTTGTATGTTTGAATCCATAATCATCTTGAGATATAAAAACAACTTTGTAAGTAGTGTGTTTCTTAAAATCTCTAAATACTAATTTCTTTCCTCTATTAAATATCTTAAATCTATCCTTGTGTTCTCCTAAAAAGTTTTTCCCAAACTTATAATCTTGTTTTTCTAGAAAAGCTAATGCTATATAATTAAGATCATCACTTAGTTTATTAGTATCTAGTTGTAATTCAAATTCATTCGTAAAAAACTCTTTATTTTTCTTCAGAATATTTTGTGATTTTTTAAGTAACTCATTATAATTATCAATAAATTCTTTATGTTCTTCCATCTAACCACCAAACTCGTGCTTCAACCCAACCTTTCTACAATTGGTATTATTACATCTAAAAATTGTTTCGTAACCTTTATCATTCTTTATGTCTTTGTTTCCACAATCTGGACATTCCATTTTTATTCCTCCACATTTGTAAGTTCAATTTCTAACTCAACAATTCTACTAACATTATCTTTATGTTCTTTAGGTATTTTGTCGTATGTAGCATCTAATTCTTTCTGCTTTTCTTTCCAGTTATCTTCATCAACTTCATAATTCTTACTCATTGTTCTGCAACTCCAAACAAACATTCATCACCAAATCTTAATACTAACCCAGCTGCTATATAGGTTCGGCACAGCCATTCTTTTTCAATACCTGCTTTCAATAATTCTTTCTTTACTTTAACAACTTCAGGTAGGAGATTAAATGCTTTCACATCTAAGTTACCTTTTTCATCAGTAACAGACTTTACATCAATTTTTCTCATCCCTTTCAATAATGGTGTAGCAATCTTTCTTTTTTCTTTATCGTTCATTTTTCTCCTCCTCTAGTTTATCTTTCATTTCTTCACAGCACTCTAAACCTAATCTAATTTCTTCATCTGTGAGGTTAGATAATTCTTTTACTCTTCCCTTATTAAATGTTAATTTCAGATGTGCTTTAGTTTCAGGCATTCTTTTTCTCCTCTTCTAACATATACTTTGCCCACCAGAGTAAGCATTTATGTTGGGTCTTTATTCTTGGAGTATAGTCTTCATATCCATATTCATAGGCATCATAAACTTCCATCTCTTCACATTTCTCGAAGAAGTCTCTTTCCTGCTCGAATGAACTTTCTAAGTAACAATTAACACCTGTCTCAAACAAATCAAAGTCTTCTCCTACACGACTCTTGAAATCATCTCTTACATTGTCTTGATGACATCCAAATTCAAGAGCCATCTTCTCAATAATATCGCTCTCTATATCACTAAAGTAACTTATGTCTTCAGAAGTTATTAACTTCACTATTTCTTCTGATAACTCAAACTTATCGTTAATGATTTGTAGGATTGAAGCTTTTGCTATCTTACTTGAGAATTCTTTATGTTTATGGTGTTGATTTGCATTTTGGACTTTCTCACAGAAGTAATGAAGGTCTGTTGCATTAGCCATCCAGTTAACTATGTTATCTTTTGTGGTTCCATATGGGTGAACTATTACTCCATCATAATCACCATACATAACTAATCCTCTTTCTAAGATTGTTACATAATAAGATTCCATCATTGAGTCTTTATTCTTTTGGACTAGCCAAGTATTGTCATTTACTTTTGTAAAGTGTTTAAATCCTTTTATATGTTCTGAAAATTCTACTTCTACCATTGTTTCTCCTCCTACAATTCATTTGCAAATAATATTTTATTCATACAATTTTTACAGTATATGTTACATTCACTTTTTATCTGAGAGTGTTTTGTTGTAGCTAGGGTAATTTCTTTATCTTTATTACATCCATTACATAGTGAAACTATAAATTCTCTTATTGGGTATTCTGTTAATTTTGAGAATGTCTTTATCTTGAATATAACATTAGGTGAATGTGGTTTTAGAACCATCTTTGGAAAGATACTTGTTGTTATTTCCTTCATTGGGTTAGCATGTATGTCAAGCATTTTTTGTCACAATCACTTTAAGGAAGTTACTTCCAATATCAATGTCTAATTCATGTAAAGTTACATATTGGTAGAGAGCCATCCGTATCCTTTCTCTATCTTGGACAGTCTTAGTATCAATAATAAGGTTCTGCCCTTTCTTCATTTTCTTTACTTTTTCATAGATGTCTTTATATTTTGGTCTATTATATCCAGCACGTGGCTTTATAGGTTTTTCTTCAATCTGGCTTATAGTCACACAAGTATTTTTCCACCTATACACTCCATGTGTTTCTTCTCTAATTAACTTCATAAATTTTCTAATATCTTTGATCCATCTCATCGTTGCACCAATACTAATCCATTCTCTTTTTCAAAATCATTGAAGAAATCTTTATGGACGAAATCTTCTTTACCTTCAGAATCTTCAACCAATACATAATCAACAAATTGAGTTTTCCATCCTTCAATGAATGAATCAGCCCACTCTTTGAAGATACCCCATTTCTTTGCTTCTTCCATTATATTTGGATAGACATCTTCTTCTAGTTCTTCATGGATTTCTTTTAGCTTATCACATAAATCATCAGCTTCCATTTCTCCTTTTTCTTCACACTTAGCTAACCAATCAATCTCTTCTCTGAGTTCTTGCTTTTTTTCAAGCCATTTATATAACTCAATATCACAAAGTAATCGGTAGCCGTTATTATCCATATTTACTTTGATGTCATGTTCGTCTTCAAGCCAGTTAAATTCACAATCATCTAACCCAAACCATACTCTTTCTTCTAATTTCTCTGCAGCTTCTTGAGGTATATCACAATCCCACATAGCATCTCTAGGGTCCCATCTGATCATTGGAACTTGTTCTCCATCATGTTGTTTTCTATAGAAGCTAACATCTTTAATTAGTTCATAGACAAATAACATCTCTAGTGGGATATCTTCCATTATAATGCCTCAACTACTCTTTTCTGTTTAAATTCTTCCCATTTTTCTTTTTGGAGTATAACTCCTTCATTATCAATAATTCTTGTTACTTCAGTAAGATATTCCTCTGAAGTATGCCATCCAACTCCAACTCTTGATAAGTCATATTCATAACCATACTTAAATTTATTCTTGTGCAAGACAAACATTTTGTTGAAACCTTTGAAGGCAACCACTGTTCCTAATGGGCATTTATAGTATGCAGTAACTTCAGCTTCTTGATATTTTTTTAGAAGTCTATTAACTTCACATAATGAAATTCCTTCACTAATCAATTCTTTAACTTTCATTTTATTCAAGCTCCTTGATTTTGAGTTTGTTATTCTTCACAATAAGTAAACCCCTATCATCCATACTCTCTCCTTGCCATTTCACTTCACCATTCATTACATATCCGTTTGGTGCAAGGATTTTATCAATGAGATATCTAAGCCATGCTTCATACTCATAAAACTTTTCTCCTTGATCCCATTCAATAGCAGTTCCTTTCTCATTAGTTATCCATTGTAACCAACGAGCAGGTTGGGTGGATGGAGGGGCATTACTATCAATTACATCAGGGGTTCCATCATCACTAAAACCACTTTGTCCTCCATAGATATAAAACTCTCCTTCAATACCATAAAGTTCTTCAGGAAGTTTTCTTTTCATCCTTCTTGTTTCAGCAAGCTTATTTAAGAAATAGAAAATCTTTGGATGTAATGGTTTATCAAGTTTAAATTCTCCTTCGAAATCTGTTGAGTATCCCATTATAATGCACCTACAACTTTTATCTTTTTGAAACAAGTATCACATATTGGTGTTAATATAAGTTGATTCTTTTTATTAGGTAATAATTCTTTATTATCTGTTTCTTTTTTACAATATTTACATCCCATGTTCATACCCTCTATACAGCATTAGCTGTAATAAATGATTTAAATTTCTCAGTTAATACTTCAAATCCAAGTTCTGATTTTAATGTCCTTTCCATAGCTTGAAAATCTATTTCATACACGATAAAATAACCATCATGTTTGGTGTCCATAAACCCAAGCCTCCAATATCCAGGAACTCTTTCTAATATCTCTTCCATAGCACAACTATCTTCAACATCTCCTTTAGCAAGGTATTCTTTTAGTGAGAGTCCGTCAAAACATTTTTCTTTAATCTCATCATATATTTTCATATATTCAGGATTTTGTTTCATAAAATCACCAAATCCATTATACTCTTTTTGATCTCCGTAAAAGTATATAGTTCCCATTATCTTTCTCCAGGAGCAAGTAGTATGATTTCTCTTGTCTTTCCTCTTGGTTCATTACCTTCTGCAACAGTTTGTATGGCTTCCATTAGTGCTCGCTGTTCTTCACTCTTATGTTTCATCATCATCTCAGCTCTTTTGTGAGCATCTCCCCATCTTATTGAATTAGGAACACCTTCACAAGCAAGACATCTCTGACAATCTCTTTTGATGGTATAAGGTTCTGATTTACACTCATCACAATTCTTACATCCACCTTGAGTATAGAAGCTACATTGAACTTGTGTGCATCTTCTAGTTACATCTTCTTTTTCTTTTACCATTATATTGCCTCTGCTAATACATATCCTTTGAATTGAGCCACTTTTTCTATTGACATTTTCTTAAAATCATCTCTAACTATTTTTTCATTATTTTTATGCCGTTCATATTGTTTTAGGAATCTTGCTCCTGTCATCTTTCTACCATTACATAGACAGATATAACCATCATCAAATAATATAATTCTATAATAAATATTTGTATAATCATGAGTCTCAGAAACAAATACAGCCGTATCTTTTTTTATTGTTCCCATCATACTACCTTTTTAATTGTTTCAAGACATTTTTTTATTTTCTCTGGTTCAATATCATTTTTATTATCTTCAAGAATATCCTTTGGCATAAAAGAACTACCCTCTGGAGAGTAAATTGCTATAGGTATGTTCTTCCCAATAAAGATTGACATTGCAACACACGCAGTTTTTTTATCATCACTTTCTAATTTCCATTTATTTGACATAATTCCAAATTCATATGTTTCCATCATAATGCCTCTACAACAATTCTTTGTTTTATTTCATCAAGGAATTTACTAATATTATTCTCTTCAATATCAACCTTACCATTTATTTGTTCCTGAAGATACCAATTATTCTTGTATGTTTCGCTTGTATATTTTCCAGGAAATAATCTATATGACCATTTCTTACTTTCTTTAAGAAACAAATAAGTATAAATAACTCTTCTTGGAGTGACACCATCATCAAGATCCCCATCCCCATCATCTTTTCCTGTTATCTTAATTAGAATAACACCATCTGAAATATCTTCTTTCTCAAAACGAATATCATTATAGTCTTTTAACGTTTCAATTGTCATACCAAGCCACCATCCTAACATCTTCTATATGAGGTAATTTCTTTAGGTTCTCCAAAGCAGTGAGTTCTTTATGTATGAAAGAATCTTCTTTCTTACTTCCAATTTCTGGGTAGCACTCTTCATAATATTCTAACATTCCACCAACTTCGTGAGCATAAAGATGGCAATGGCTATGTGCGTCATCTTCCCAAGCTTCTACCATATCTAATACTTCTTGGCTTGAATCATCAGGAACTCCATTATCTTCGGCATATCCTTTACTTTCTCCTCTCACACCACTCAATGCATTAAAGAAAGCATAGTTTCTTCCAATATCTATATAAGAAAGGAAATACCATATACCTTTAATCCTTATCTCCACAAAAGGGTGTATGTCACATCCCATCTATAACGCCTCCACTAACATTCTTGAATGTATTGGTTTGAAAAGTTTGTTAATTACAATTCCATGTAAACCTTTCTTCTTTAAGCATACTTTAAGAAATTCTAAGGCTTCTTCAACATCATGTGGTTCTTCTACTTTCTCAATGATTATAACATCATTGTTACTATTATCTCCACTTCTAGATATGTTTACAACTCTAGATATTGTTTTAGTATCACAATCAACAACATCTTTCATATCAAGTTCTCCTCTAACATATGTTTGGTGAGAGCTTGTAGAAGAACTATACTTATCTATATTAAAAAGAATAACACCATTCACTTTATGAGCTATTGGGAAATGATAACCCCAACTCCAAATTGTTTTTCCATTAGTAAACATACTGCTTCCTTTTGCATTATATCCTGAAGCAAATGCTTTAGCTACATCTCTATGTGCTTCTGCCATGATTATACCTCCTATAGAAAAAAGAAAAAAAACTTATATCAAATACTTTCCGTATTGTTTGTATAAGCTCATCCAATTCTTTGCGTTCATTACATCTTTAACAAATGTTTGGTCATTGATTATACCTTTCAACATTCTTAACAAGAATACTCCAAACTCAGCATCAAGATGTCCTGCTACTGCTAGGATCTTGTCAAGTTTATCTTGTCTTGTAGCAGGCTTTGATAACTTCTCTGCTTTATACCTTTCAGCTAATCCAGATACAAGACTATACTTTAAACTGATGTCCGTAATCTTTTTTACCTTTTCAGGATTCTTCAATAGGTCGTCAAGATTGATTTTCTTTTTCAATGCTCTAAAACCCATATATTCATTAGCTGCACCTTCTCCTACACAAGAAGCAACAACAATTCTTATTTCTTCTTCATCTGTTAATCCTTCAATCATATCAGATGATAAAGCCCATGTTCTATGTGTCGGGAATGCATCTTCTTTACTCTTTCCATCAAACTTATGAAGCATAGATGGTTTGAATGCCATAAATGCAATAACATCTGCATGGATATTGTTTTGCATTGCCCAATCTCTCCAACCCCATCCCCCTTCAATATGTTCTGCAGGTGGTAATAGTGTTAAGTGAGAAAACCTATTCTTTAATGGTGCTGCCATTGGAAATATATTTGCTTTATCACTTGCAAGGTTTCCTGCTGCAACTATACTCCAATCATCTGGTAAGACATAATCTCCTACCTTTCTATCCAATACAAGCTGATAAGCACTTGCTTGAATACTTGGTGGTGCAAGGTTCATCTCGTCAAAGAATAATATACCTTTACCCATTTTAGGTAACCAGTTGGGAGATAGCCACTTTACTACACCTTGGTCTGGAAAGGGTATTCCTCTCAAATCACTAGGGTCTAATGAGGTAATCCTTACATCCATTAGGAAGAAGTGCTTCTCTGGATCTTTGTAGTGATGTTCAACATTAACACTTTGGACTTTATCTCCAATAATTTTTATGTCAATTAAACTTTCTGCATATTTTAGTCCTTGCTTTTCAGCAATTTCTTGTGCTGCTTGTCTAACACCATCAGATTTCCCAATACCCATGCTTCCATGCACGTATAAAGGCTTCTTCATTCTGTAAAATAATTTTGCCATTTCCTTCATTCTTTTTATGTCTACTTCTACCATTGTGGATTCCTCCTAACTCTTCATATTAAGTTGAGATTCTCCAATCACAACTAATTTTAATCCATAATTCTCTGCTACTTTTTTAATATGTAATATCTGCTTTTTCCCTTCCTGTCCATCTTTTGTAGTGATTTCTACAAGAACATATACTTGTTTATCTGTCATTTTTCATCCTCCTAAATTGCGCTTAATGTAATTCTTGATAACAATTCTTCCAATATTTCTGGTGGGATTGAGTTTTCTTTTATATTTCTAGTTGTTATAGCGTCATTCCACCCTGTTGTTTTTTCACCACTTATTGATTGTTTATAATCTTCTAGAAATACAAGTGGAGCAACTCTCTTCATACTACTCCATTCTTCAGATTCAATTCTAATTCCACCATTTTTTAATCTATAGAATACATATTCTTTATCTTTGTTTGTTACTTGTCCAGCATTATATGATGCTTTTTTGGGCATACTTTCTTTTCTTTGAATTGTTATTTTTCCTATTGTTGGTCTTATGAAAGGATCATATTCTTTTTCACTTTCATCTATGTCTTTTCCATCATATAGTTTTTCAGCAAATCCTTTTCTAGTTTCAAGAGCTTCTTTTGCTTCCTTTATTGTTATAGCAGAAAATCCACTCATAGAACATGATGATAAAGGTTTATGTTGTGAATATGTTGCAGCTCTTAATCCCATATCTCTTTTTCCTTTTATCATACCTGTCTTGAATATTACAATAAACCCACAGAATCCTGCACCATATGCAATGACACAAGGTGTATCTATGTATTGTAATATTATCCTGCTTTCTTGCCATCCAACAGATTCTCTTTTATCTAATTTAACTCCAATTTTCTCAGCAACTTGATTTATTGTTAGTAGTTCCATTCTAATCATCATCTCTTGTTATTTTTAACACTTGTCCAAAAGGGATAGTGGACTCATCTGCTGATTGTTTTGTCAACAACCACAATGTTTGGAAGGGGTATGTTTCTTCCTTTGGGAAGGTCGTATAAGCATCAGTAAAACATACAAGGAACTTTACTTCAGGTAAGTTCTCTGTGATATATGGAAAAATATATTGGTGGTCAGTTCCTCCTCCTCCTTTCATATTTGAAGCTATCTCAATGATATCTTCTTTGTTGTGGCTCGTCAATGTGAATGACGATTGCAGTTCTGCATCTCCTATGAGGACTTCAATATTTACATTATTGAATCCATCCATTATTGCTTGCAATTCAGATAATGCTTGTCTTAAATCTTCTTCACTCATACTGCCTGATGTATCAATATGGAATACACCTCTTACACTTTCCTTCAGTATGTGTGGCATATACACTCCACTAGCAGCACTCTTTTTATGTGGTCTTGAATTATGGACAACTATTCCATTAGCAATATAATTCCCTACACTTGTCTGAATATCATAAAATTTTTCATTACACTTTATTTTTTCAATTTCAACAATCCTACTTTTTCTTATCTTGTTTATCATTATATTTACACCATCCGTGTTTTTTATGGTATGCTCTATGGCATTTGATGCACATTGTTATTCCATTATCTACATTATGTATCAATTCAGGGAACTCAGAAATATATTTAATATGGTGTGCATTTAACTTTCCACCAACAATCTTACAAACTTGGCATATATATTTATCTCTTATAAATACTTTTTTTCTCCATTTTTGATAAACCCCAACTCCCCACCTTTTTTTATTTCTTGGTGTGATTCCACCTTTCCAATTAGGATGCTTTTCATTGGAAAATTCACCTTCTTTAAAATGTGTTCTTCCTGTATTTAATGTAACTCCTTTCTTAATTTTAGGATTTAACTTATGGAGTCCAAGGCTATATAACAATTTCTTTTTTTCACTTATTTTTCTTATTGTTTCCTCACTACGTTTTTTCCCTATCCAATAACCTTGTATTTTTCCTTCATCTCTCATCTTCTGGAGTGTTTCTTTAACTTTTCTTCTAGACTCATCATTATTTAGATTTTTTCTTGCATTCTCTTCCATATCTATGCAAATGTGTAGCCCTAGTCTCTTCTTAAAAGAACCACATAATTCACACCTTGGTGCGAGTGGTCTATTTTTCATTGCCCGTCTATAACTTTCTTTATGTTCTTTAGTTCTTTTATAAACTCCTTTTGGCATAGTTTCACTCTTCCATGGTGTAGATTATGTTGTCTATATTTAAATCTTTTGCTTTTATGTATCCCTTATCTGTCAATATCCTATGATTTCCTGAGCAGATTAGTCGTTTCCCATCATCAGTATAAAGAGTATATTTCTCTTTAACTATCGAAGTGAATTTATCTTCAACTATAGTTTCTATAATCTTATCTTTTCCAGATGCTAATACTATGTCTCCTTTCTTTATATCCTTAATTAGAATACTTTTTTTATTGGTATTAAGTAAGGTATCTTTATCAACACAATAGCTGTAATCAAATGGTAATTGAGGAACAACAAACTCATATAATACTCTTGTCCATGGGATCCTACTTTCTAAGATACCTTCTATTAGTCGTTCCATTCCTGCAGGCAACTTACCTTGATTCTTTGCTAATGATGCAGCTTCAGAGATAATCTTTCTCCATTTATGCACATCACTAACATTCATACCACCACTTTGTTCTTTTCCTTTTCCTTTTTTCTTCTTACCTTCTTTCCCTTCCTTAGAATCCCCATATATGTGGACATCCATGCCTTTTAACTTGTCGAGGAGTTCTTGGTCGCTTTCTCCTTTTGCGTTGCCATCTATCAAGATTTTGATTACTTTAGCCTGTTGTGACTTAGGCATTTGTTTCAACAATTCTTCATAGATTTCTTCAGAGCTTTTTTCACTTACCTTCTCTATACAAACACCATCAAATTCAAACTTATCATGGTATCTATCAGGAATACATCCTTCTTTTGGTAAAGTCATTCCTTGCTTAATGATTAGGCTATTAATCACCAAATCATTTGCAATATTGAATATTTGTGGATTTCTTGAACCACATCTCACTAAATGCATTAATGCAATATGTAGTGCTTCGTGGCACAATACTCCTGTAAGCTCATCTTCAGATAGTTCCTTTACCCATTCTTCTTTATACCATAGATTGCCGTGTGGGTCTATTCCCATAGAAGGTATCGCTGCCTCTATATATGTTCCTTTAGCATTTCTTATGTTCAAATTCATAAGAATATATCCAAAGAATGGTTGAGGTTTTTGTAATTTAATTTTACATTTCTTTATTCTGTCTATAGTAGACATTAAGTTCCAGTCAAACATTTTATAATTCCTCCAATTTCTTCCATTGTATTTTCATATATTTCTTCAGAATTTTTACTACTTTTGGATAATCTTGATTCGTGCTTACTAAGTCTATAAAACCCCTCTCTCCTACTTTTCTTTTAATATGAGAAAGTTTTGAAATAACATAATATGGGTCTTTCTTTTTCTTAACTACTAACTCAATTAACCAATCCATTATCTCTTTATCTGTTCTACCAGCTTCCCAACTTTCCATCTTATATACTCCAAGCAACTAATTGTCGCTGACTATTTTTTATAGCTTTTTTTATTGATTTAGCAAATGCTTCTGTGCAGTGTAAGTGTATCCATAAGTTCTTTCTTAACACTAAATCATCTCCATTATTGTTTATTGTTAGTGCAAAAACATTCGATTGCATCTTTACTCCACAATGGACACAACATTGCACTTTACTTCTACACTTCTTGATCATTGCTCTTTTATTTATCTCAATTATTTCTTTCATTATATTGCCCTTGCCACTTTCTTCTTTAAATAATCTTCGTGATTCTTCCTTAGTTGTTTCATAGTAATTCCTTTAATAAGTTTTATTCTTGTTGGAGGTTCTTTCTTCGTATTTTTATAATTCTTTTTCAAACAATCATTCCACCAATCAAGGCTCTTATACATTCCTTTTAGGTCGTCTGGATACGAGAACATTCCACCCATCCATCTACCACCATTCCTTGCACCAAATTGGGCTTTCCATTGAAGGTTGGTAAATGTAGTAAGAATATTTAATATATTAACTCGGGTATTCCTTACAGAGATATAATTCTTGAGTTTCTCCTTTTGAAAGTGACGGAGTTTAGTATCACACCGATAACAATAATAGTTGTTGCCTTCTTTCTTGAGAGTAAAGCTAGTATAATATCCACTTCCACTTGCATCAGCAAAATAACCTTTTCTCAATACTTTTTCTTCTTCATAACTATTTCCTTTAAGTTTTGTTTTCTTTATTTCAGAGCAATCTCTACCTACTGCAATATTCCAGTTTGTTAATCCAGATTCAATTTTACATTTACTACACACATATAAATCCATATAGATTAGCTTTACTCTTATGGGGATCTTCATATCTATATGTGCATCTTTATAATGTAGCACAGCTACTTTTGGATACATTGCCATCTTTTACCTCACATTTAAGACATTCTGCTAATACTGATAAAGGTAATTTTGTTATTTTATGATTAGTCATTTGCCTACATTTTTCACAATATCTTAATTCCATTTTACACCTGTTCTAATACAATCCTTGATTTTATCTCATTCATTGTATTTTCTGAAAAAACCTTCTTTCCTTCGAAGAAATATACAAACATAGCCATCAAGTCAAAATCATATATTGCAGAAACTGTGGTTGGTTTCTCTCCTGTTTTATATAATAATCCGTTTTGGTCTTTCATAGTATCTTTTATGAAAGCACAATCAAACCCACTTAACTTACATTTTCTAAAGAGATAATCACTAGATGAAGAGGGTGTTTCTACTTTTTCTATTGTAACAAATTTAGTAATATTATTATTTTTATTTTTCTTCCATCTAATAACTTGTGCTTCCATAGTATTATTACCTCTATCATAATTTCTTCTACGATATTCTCTGTTTCTCATATCATAACTCCTCTGCCATATTCTCAGAATTTATATCATTTGCAAGCAGCGAGATATCTTCATTTGTTAAGAATATAGGGTTTTGGTTTACGGGTTTAATTTCCCACCCTAGTTTATACCTTTTAATTGAGAAGCTGCCTGGAAAATATTTAGTTGCATATTTCTGTCCTAACTTTTTCCTTGTTATCTTTTGCATTTTTTTGTGCCTTCCTTATCTTCCCTTTCAATCTTAGTTTGATATTCTGCTTCATTCTTTTTATATAGCCTTCACCATCATTACAATAGGCTTTAGGGATTTTCTTGATTTTCTTTCTATCATTATACCAATCCCTCATACCATCTCTTCTATCAACCCAATCATCCCAGAATCTTTGAGGCTCTAAGCAGTCATCAATAATTTCTTGCTTCTTCCCTTTAATAACTAAGTCAGGATATACTCTTCCAGAATTCCTTCTCTCCTTCTTAGTTATTTTTATTCTACTCATGGTAATCGTCTTACAATTGCATCAAGCTGTGGATATACCCACCCATAATTATCAGCAATCTTTCTTATGATAGTATTTGCTTTTAATGAGTGCCTACTCCTATGTATGAGGCAGGTCATTATTATACTTTTCCCATCTGGGAGTATCCTTTGGTGTCTTGGCATTTATATCGCCTCGTCTATTCTTAATCTCATTTGTTTACCTAATTCTTCAATTTGTGTAATATTATTTACTGTAATTGGTAGCTCTTGCCAAGTTTCCCAACACCCTTTCCAAGATAAGAATGTTTCTATGTCTCCATGAGCTTTAACAGCATCTTTGTATTCTTTCTTGGTTAAAATCATAAAATCCACATTATCATCTTTTTCTTCTGAGTTCAAATTAATAAATATTGTATCTGTCATCTTTCTACACATCCTGCTCTACATTGTCCTTGAAGACATCTCCAGAAGCCACCACCTTCATCAAACAAAGATACTTTATTCATTGCTCTATGTATCTTACAATGTGGTGTTACTCTTCCCATCCTTCCATCATCTGCAAGTTCAACTAAGTCAAACTTACTATTCCCATCTTCAATTGGATGTATTTGCATTTTAATCATCTATCCAGTAATCCCATTCAATACCTATATTTTCTTTGGGATACTTTGTTTTTATAAACTCTTGAAAGGCAGCAACATCTTTCCTATCCTTTGCTTCTACACAGAAAGCATTACCTTCATATTTCCATTCAGGGAATTGTGCAGGTCTATTAGTAAGATAATCCATAAATAAATCGTGGTCGTCATTAGAGTATTCAAACTCCATACATCTGTCATAGTCTAATTCATCATCATCATCTTCTGCCATTACTCTAATAGTTGCATAGAATGTATCATCAGTCATTTACTAACACCTTTCTTTTCAAAGGAACAAATATGTCTATCGTTCCATTTAGGGAATGATTGTGTAGGGTCTTTATCAGCTAGACATATCTGTCCACATCTACAAATCCATTCAGTTTTAGTCATTCTTTTACCTCTTCAACCAGAACATCACATAGCTCTTTAATCTCATAATCTGCTACAGGTTCGTATTCCATACCTTCTCCTATGCCTACATATTTCAAGATACTTAATTGATATCTATTTAGTTTTCCAATACCAAAAGCACCTTTCTGGTTTTCATCTAAAAAGGTAAGAACGTTCTTGAAACCTTCTATATCTCTTTTATTCATTCTTCAACCTCTTTTAATTTTAATTGGGCTTGATTAAATTCATGGACATCTCTATCATCCCAAGTTTGTGCTTCACTTGAGAAATAAACATTATTTAGGAGTGTAAGTTCTGTCTTATCATCTTTAGTCATCTCGATCCCGATAGGTTCTCCACATTCAATTCTCTTTCCATCTTTATTACAATATTCTTGAAAGCCTACTCCATCTTCAGCATAGATAATAGTTCCTTTCATCATTTCACCTTTATAGTGATTTCAATGAATTTTCCGTGTAGGTTTCTAAGTTTTTCAAACAAATCAAAAGATGTGCTATATTCTTGTCCATCTATCATTTTACTATCTTCGATGGATATCTTAACACAATCATAATCTTGTTCGAAATTAAGAGTTCCTTTTATCTTTTTTTCATCAGCCATTTTATCACCTGTATACATCTGCTCTAGTTACATCACTCAAATATTCTTTAGTTTTACAACGAGGGCATACTTTTGTAGCTGGATGCTGTATAATATATCCACATTTGTTACATATTTGTTTAGGGCGTGATTTCATTCATATCAACACCAATAATTTTAAATTCTTCATCAAGTTCAACAGTATCCCCTATCTTCAACTTATCTAATTCACCATCAGACATATAGAAATATATTTGCTCATCATTTACTTTTCCTTCTTCCATCTCATTAGCAATTAATCTCCATTCTCCATTAGGATATATTTCATCATGTTGTAATTTTAGCCATCTAGTCATTATTCATACCTCTTGTAATCATATGTCTCTAAAGGAATCTCACCTTCATCATATCCTTCTTTCTCTTTTCTTCAGGAGTTAACATCTTGCTTATTTGCTTTATCAGAGATGTATCTATTAATCTCTTGTGCAAGTATCTCTGTGTCATTAATCTTTTCAAGCTTCTCAAAGAGCTCAAAAGGAAACTGCTCACAATCACTCCAATTGAAGAAACAGATACCTGTTTGGATATCTTCTTTGTTTTCAGAATACCATTTATCCAATAGATTCTTTTGCTTTTTTGTTAGCTGTCTCATTGTTTCACCTCGGTGTATAATATTTTAAGCTCTTTTACAATCCAAAAGAATATAGCTAATGGGATGAAGAAGATACTATATGAAGCTATCATTCCAGCTATGTCCATAGGCACTCCGAGATATACACTACCTCTAAGAATTAATATACTCAATATTGCTGCTACCATTCCAGCACCTAAGAAGAGTATGAAGCGTCCAAAAGAACGCATATGTGTTCCCCATCTCATGCTATCACCATTCACCTACAAGAGTTGTCTTAAGTTTTGCAGTCATATCTTCTCTGACAATCCTTTCAGCATTTTGTTTACTTGTAGAGCTGTCAAAGAATCTATTAACTTTTAATAGAATATTTCTCTTCGGTAACTCTATATCAACTTCACATTTAAAATTGATATCACCACTTCCACCAGATTCATTAGTGACTACATAATCACCTACTGATTCTATATGTCTTTTATTTATTTGCATTATACCACCTTCTTTCTTGTCCGGATCCTGATATCTCCTAGGGTTAGTTGGTCTTTCTCAATCATCTCTTCTTTGTTCCACTTACCATCAGTCTTTTCCCATTGATGATTACAGGCAAAGCATTTCTTTGTATCTGTCTTCTCACTGATAGGTATCTTATTGCCACAATCACATTCAAGCAATAGGTTCTCCACCCAATACATATCTGTTGAGCTGTTAGCACTTTTCAAGTGGACATATCTTTTGCTACATTCGCAGGTTGCTACTTCTTGTCCTTTGGTTATACTAATCTGCTTTCCACAATCACATTTGTGGTATCGTTGCCATCCAGTATAACCACGCTTTAGATAGCAGTTACAACGGAAACACTTGACCTCGGAGCTAGTGTTGAACATCTTAATCTCGTTCCCACATTCACAATCTATTTTCTCCTTTAGAGGTTTATCTCTGTGTCTTTTATGCTTACCACTCAATCGTGGTCTTAGAGCACTTTCTACTTTTATTTGTTCCATTTTCTCACCTCTGAGATTTATTCATTCTTCTTCTTTTGAAAGTCCTTAGCTTTGCCATATCCTCGCATAGCTTTTACTTTCCCGTTATCATCTAAGTCAATGGTTAGATGACCTTCTTCACACTTCCTGGATCTTTCTCCTACTTTCTTTCTTAGTTCATCATTCATTGATATCACCTCTAACAAGTAATCTTTGTTGCAAGCTTTTCTTCAATATACTCTATCAAAGCTCTTGTTTCTCCTTCAGTCAATTCTCTCTTCCACTTGGTAGTGTTAGCATAAATCAACAGAACTTTCTTATGAAGTTCAGGGTTATCTTTCCTCAGGAATTCAATCTGGGTTTTTAGAATTCCATTATACATTGTTTGAGTTTCCATGGTATCACCCGTGTATGATGTTGCTTGCTTCTTTGACATCAATCATATCTGAGTTAACAGCGTCTATCTCAGCTTGAACGGCATATGCTGTTCCAACATCTCCATTGTGTTCTGCAGTTCTCTTTTCTTCTTGGAGAACCTTTAACTGCTTAAGGCTCTTCATTTCTTCCAATACAACTTCATCAAAGCTGTATGGTTCATCTTCACTTTCTTGCCAATTTTCTGTCATTCTATTCACCTCGTTATATGTCGTTTCTCCTGTAGGTTTTCTTGATTAATGCTAATTCACTTTGCCTTTTACAACTAGCACTCCTTTCAGGATTAGCCTTTTTAGGCTTCTTTCCTTTCTTCTTTCGCCAGTAGTTGCCGTCTTTCTTCACCACACCTACCATCCTCTATTGTGTGGAGTTACTCTTGGAAAGCTACATACTTTCCTCTTCTTCATTTCTAAGCTGTTCTCTAATGCTTCATCATCCAGTCTAAACTGAGCATTATAGAGAGCAGTAGCTTGTTCAATTGCTTCGCTCATAGCTATCACTACTCCTGTGGACTACCCACATACAAGAAAACAAGAGAGCTCACACTCTCTTGAAAAGAACATTTTTTCTTGTTTCGTCCTTACGGACTCATCAGTGTAGGGGGTTTAGAAACCTAATCTCTTAGCCATATCAGCTTTTGAGAAGTTGTTTCCTTTCTTAGTCTGGAGAGCAAAGCTAATGCTTTCGTCTTTCAAGCAAACAGCATAGGATTTACCATGTGGTTTAATTCTAGCTGCTTCTCCAACTTTAGGTCTATACTCTGCACCTAATTTAGCATATGAAAAATATGCTTGCTGGCTTCCTTCGCCTTGTGCGACGGAAACATTCAGACCATTGCCTGCTTTACTTTCTCTAACTTCTGTTATCTTGGTTACTTCTACCATAGATATCACTCCTGTGGTTATACCCACATACAAGAAAAATAAAAAAATGGGAGAGAATTCTCTCTCCCAAAACAAACCAGTCAGAACTTTTCTTTTTTCTTCTTACCTCTATTTGAAGAGTGCATTCTTTTCATTGCAGAGCTACCACTACCACGAGGAGAGTTGTGGATTTATGCTCTACTGATTATAACGCACATATACATTCGCATAGCTATCGCTAAATAAATCTAACCATACAGGCACTTATAAGATTGCCTAACAACACCGACGCACACGCCGATAGATACTATTAAGCTGTAAAGATATATAAGCCTTACTAAGTAAGTTAGGACGCTTTTGCTCAGTTTGTCCTCTTATCCTCGTCCTCGGCT
>Ga0208904_1000262_pt1 | contig 46043 bp, 56 predicted proteins | sample AntAceMetag02UKB_FD_184774 | JGI IMG/M metagenome (GOLD analysis project Ga0208904, IMG submission 184774) | Saline lake microbial communities from Ace Lake, Antarctica - Antarctic Ace Lake Metagenome 02UKB (SPAdes) (version 2) | ecosystem: Environmental > Aquatic > Non-marine Saline and...
CTAACCTTAGAACCAATCACCTTAGTGGCTGCGAGTCCAGCGTCAAGTGTGACATAGGAACCTCCGCCATCGTTGCCCGTGTTCACTATCGCAAACTCTTCGCTTACCCTGGTAGCTGCATTGTCTACGCGAACGTAGTAGTTCGCTTTCCATTCTGCGTCAAGGTCAATGCGTGCGTCATCATCGTTTTCGTCTACGACATAAATCTTCGTCGTAGTGTTTGCATATTGTGCTTTGGTGAAACAGCTATTGATAGTTGCTTCCGCACACTCAATAGCTTGTGCGCCGGATAAGGCAATCTCGGCAGACGCTTTGTATATGATATCGAACTGGCAATCAGTAGGATATGCGCCGCCGCTGTCTATGACTCCCGAGCCTGCGATATGGGAGTTGAGCACGAAGCCGTAGGAACCTGTGCTCCTAGACATGCGCATGGTGCCGTCGTTCGCTGCGCCGAAAATGATCCCGCTTGCACCACCAGTCAGGTCTAAGTCCCAAACGAAATCCTTGCCCGAGGGAACAGTGATCGTATCACCGTCCACCGGAACGCCATTGTCCCACGTTCCCGCGCTTGATGCGAGGTCTGTGCCGTTTGTGGCTATGACGTTAGTTGTCGCCATCGTCTACTCCGAGAAATTCATATGTCTTGCTGTCAGGATGACAGGTGCTTACCATGCTTAGTTGCGTTTTTCCAAACGTCACCTTGACGCCTTTTGGTACACTATATACGCCTTCTGTAGGCTTGCTTACGTGCTGGTCCTTGTCGAGCACTCTAGGTTCCGCTGATCCCGGCTCTTTGTCGTACGTGATTGTCACGACGCCATTTCGTTCCCGAACAGAGACACCACCGACTACCAGGTTATCGCCAGGCTTTACCTCGTAGATTGACTGGACAATGCCAATTGCTTCTGGGTCTGTGATTTCTGCCATTTTATATCCTCGCGTTTGCCGTCTCGCCTTTGGTTTGCTCGTGCGTTGTCATTTCAGCGAGCATACTCGCTGAGCGCTTCCTCTCCCAGTTTCGGATATTCGCTGTCGGGTCTAATTACGCTGGTCACGGTCGCCGCTACGCCTCCGGGATCGAGTCCTGCATCGTCGCTTGCCACGTCTCGGCGCAGCCGCTGAATCTCACTCAGGGCGCTCTCCATCGACTTGCGTGCGTGCTCGTTCAGGTGCGACAGACTAAGGCTCGTTCCCGCCTCTGCCAAGGTGAACATGACGTTCGACACGTTTGTCACGCTTCGCCACAGAATGTATCGGATACAGGCTTTCATGAGCTGTGTGCGCTTGACCCCACTCACGCTCGAAACCAACTCTACTCCGTACTCTGCCGTTGCATCGTTCACAATCTCATTATAGGAGCCCGCGCCAACAGTCCATCCGAGCATAGGGGCGAAATTCCCAAGCTCATTATGAGCGTAGATCCGCGCCTCTGATTCGGTGATTGATGTGGCGGCTGCCATGGCTTAGCCTTCTTCTGGTTCGGGTGGCGCTACCCGGCTGTCGGCCTGTTCTGTGGACTGGTCGTCTTCGGTCGCTTCGTCGGCCTGGTCGATTTCTTCTTTTGGCTGTTTCGCCGCGGCAAACAACTCCGCGCGCCGCTTGTTTGCAGCGACGTGGGCTTCTGCTTGGCGTCGTAGCTCTTCGCCCTCCGGCGGCCTCGTCCCTACTGTGCCGCAAGCTACCCGTATTGCGCGCGCCGCCTGCTCTAAAGCGGTAGCGGGGGCGTCCGCATCTCGCCGTTTCTTATCCTTCTCGATGCGCGATGTCTCCCGACGAGCGGCCCTTTGCGCCTTCGCCTCCTTAGTCTTCTCGGCTTTCTCGATTTCAGGATCCGTGCGAACCTTCATGCGAGCGAGAATGTTTGGGAGCGCGCTGGCCGCTGCCTCTGCCTTGAATAGCCGCCTTGTCTCGGCATCGCTCACGGCGTGAGGGGTGGACATTTCTATGCCTGCTTTGTCGCATAGCGCTTTGACACCACTGTAGATCGCTTCCATAGCCGTGTTCTTCCGGCCTTCCATATCGTGCTTCCGCATAGGGTTCCTCCGTGCGTTATGCTGGTGTTGCAGCTTCTAATTGTCCGTGTTGTAATCGCGAAGCCAAGTGGTGCCTGTCCAGGTGACTTGCAAAACGTCAGTTCCGCCAAGCACTACGTCAGCGCCACCAAGATCTGTAGTAGCTCCGTCCTTCACCGTGATAGCGTTCGAGTCCATATTGATGATCTTGAGGAGTTGGCCCGTCACCGTGCCATCGGCGATAGCTTTCGAGGCCGAAGTCGAAACAGAACCGGCTGCGTCAATCAGAACGAGCGTCTGATCGCTGTGAGGGATCGTAAGTCCTGCCGTGATAGTGGCAGTTGTTCCGGGAGCAAAGGCAATCGCAGCGTTAACTGACAGCGCGGTTGTGTTTGCGGATGGTCTATCCAGACTTCCACCCAGCTCGATGTTCCCGCTTATAGCCGCGTCGCCATCGGTCAATGTGAGGTCGCCATCCGTCAGCGTCAAGTCTCCAAGCGTCAAGTCCGCGTCGCCATCGGTCAGGGTGAGGTTGCCGTCGGTGAGCGTCAAGTCTCCAAGCGTCAATACCCAGTCGCCAGAAGAGGCGGTTAGATCCGCACCAATCGTGACATCACCCACGAGTTCCGTTGTCTTTTCAACTTTGAGGTATTGCGGCTGTACGAGCTGGAACCGGCTGCGGTGCAGGTTCTGTGCTTGGACGGTTGGTGTCGGTGCGAGCACGCCGGCAGCGAGAGAGAATGCGAACGCGATGATGCACAGGCTGCTGAGTGCAGCCGCGTATTTCTTGTATGTTCCCACGATTCTAATCCTTCTGTGTTTTGGTTTGTCGGCAAGAGAGCCGGAGCCCTGGGAGGTCATTCCAAGACCCCGGTCTCTCTGTACTTCGGCCCGCTTGCACAGACCGAAGGGAACCGCTAGTTACCAATCGGAGCAGTATATCCAGTGGGCACAAGGTACGTCCCCGCGCTGCCAAGTCCGCCTGCATCGCCGATACGGTACACCAAAGCGCCGACACGGTTGTTGGCGGCAAACCCGACAATCCGCTCCCATGTCGATTCCTGCAATGGGTACAAGGTGTTCTGGGACACAAGCTGGAAGCCACGAAGCTCGGGAGTCTCAGACTCACGCATCCACAAGGGCGGCGTGCCTGCTGGGCTGGGTGCCACGGCGATCATGTACCCGGCTGGCAATGCCCTCCAGTGCACGATCCATCCGCCGTCCGCGTGGTAGCCCAGGATCTCGCCGGGGACCGGGAATCCGAGCACGCCTACAAGCTTATCAGCGCTGTCGCCGGCCTGGATGTTCGGGTCTTCCGGCAAATGGAACGCGGCGAGCGCTTGGGTTGTCGCGACCAGGCTTGTGGATATGAACGTAACGACGGTCCCGTTTACGTTCTCAGGGTGTTCTAGGAGCTCCTCCTTGATGATTGGGTACGGGTCTGTCCCATCTGCGATGGCGGCGGCTTGTGCAAGCTGGTGTGTGTCGTCTGAGCCCGTTAGGGCTGCACCTCTCGCCTGATACAGCGTGCCGTCCCCGTTTGCAAGCGGCTCAATTGTCAGCGTGCCATATTTGGGATCGGGATACGCCCAGGACACGAGGCTGAACAGGGCCGACCACACTAGATTGCGCTGCCAGTAGGCATCCGCGATCATGGCGGCATATGTTTCGTCCGCCACCATTTTGACGGTCATTGCGGCGGCGGCCATTCGGGTCAAGCCGTTGCCCGTTTGTGCGTGCTGCAAGTGCGCCGCGACAGTGTACGAAGTGATTCCTTTTGAGGGAAGCGCCCGCGAAAACTCATCAGCGGGCAGCATGTTACGAAGCACATTCGACTGGAACTTCATCTGGTGTTCTGTGGTTTGCGTCGTGAAGACGCTCAGCATCTCTGCGGACTCTTTGTTCCAGTCCTCAAGCGACTTGAGAACCGCTTCTGCTACGATTTCCGGTCCCGCCGCAGTGACTGTGCGGTCCATTATGTCGTCCAGGTCTAGGAACCCTGACGGTACGAGTGTTGCCATGATCGTGATCTCCTTGTTGAAGGCATGCGCCTTGCGTTGTGGCTTAGATGCCTATCATCAAGATTTTGTCTGGGGTTTGGCCCTTCGAAACGTCATGCTTCGCAAGGACGTGTCCGACGACTTTCAGAGTGACGCCTTCGGTGGTCGCAACAATTCCGATGGTCGGGGAACTTCCGCCCGTCATGGAATTTGTGGCCAACGTGATCAGCGGCAACGCTTTGCCCTGGAGAGAGGCACCGAACGTGATCACAAACGGGCCTTCTGAGCCGCCAGAGCCTGATACGTTTCCGGCGCCGATATTGGAAAGCAATCCGAGTGCCGTGGCCACCTGTGCGCCCGTGGCGTCGTAGGCGATCTCTGCCGTTTCTTGGCCGTCGAGTCCGAGTGTGAATGTACCGCCAGTGGGAGACCCTGATTCTGTGAGCGTTTGAACTTCGGATACTCCGGCTTGCGCGGATGCAAGTTTGCCAGGAGTCGAACTCAGGAAGACAGGATCGCCGAAGTCGAGAGCCGTCAGGTCGAAGCCTGATATTCGACCTTGAAGCACCGCTGTACTACCCATTCGGATAACAGCGTCCTTGATGACAATGCCGAAGGGCCTGTCAAGAGCCGCTACGTTGGCGTCGGACAGGACGTGCGCCCCCGCCGCTGCGCTGAGGGTTACTACATCCCCCGATGAAAGAGCAACCCCAGCCGGGTTGGTCATCCCCACAAAATTAAGGTCAAGGACCGCAACGTCCTTGCCGCTCTCTAGTGCCAAGTCGGCCATAACAGGATCTCCTTCGTTGTGCGAGGAGTTCCGTCATGGCCCGCAATAGCAGACTAGAAGGCACCACTCGCAATTTTCTTTGTAACTTCTTTGGCTTCTGCCGTAGTATCAGTCCCGCCTCCCGCTCCGCCACGCGGTGTAGGCTTAACCCCTACCGCCACAGTCTTCTTGTGCGCCGTCCCGTGCTCCGTGACCCACTCGCTGCGCTTCGCGACGGGCAGGCCCATTACTAGGGCCTTCACGCTTTCCTCAAGTTCAAGCTCTTCGACCCGCGCGTTCACAAGACCTTCGAGAGCAACCTTGCTTGCGTCGCGTTCGGTGGCAAGCTCTTCGACCCGTGCGTTTGCCGTTTGCAATTCCGCGTCCTGGGCTGCGAGCTTTGTGCCGCGCTCCTCAGCGAGCGTCTTGTGCTCGTTGTCTTCTGCGAGCTTCTTATCGCGATCAGCCTCTTTGGCCTTCTCTGCCGCCTCTTCAAGTTTTGTCTGTTGGCGCGCCAGCCGGTCCTTGATGGTGTCTTCCACCCTCTTGTCGGCTTCTGCCTTGGCGTCCTTCTTGATCACCTCGACCTCCTCGGCTGTCCAAGAGGTCTTCTCTTCCCTGGCGGGTGTCCCTTTGTCTTCAGGAGTCCCGCCGTCGTCGATTTTCTTCGGTTCTTTAGCCATCGTTGCCTCGTTCTTCTGTTGACGTGCCAGAATGATCCCCGCGATTAGCCGCTCGCGTAACGTTCCGTCTGCCCGAAATCATACACTTATTTTTCAGAATGTCAAGAAAGAATAAATATATACCTATTTGGTGAGGTCTTTCCCTGAAAGATCGCGAACTGAATTTGATAGAATTATGTGAGCAAATTCCTTTGCGGCTTGCAGTGCGCCTGGATCTGTAAAGGCGCGCTCTATGATCAACGCAACAGTTTCCTGTGCTGGATCCGCTAAGCTAAGCGCCGTGGCAGGGGCACGAAGATACCTCATCGCAAATTGCTCGATTTGCAGCTTTGCATCCTTCAGATGTACGCGCTGGACGCCAGGGCAGTGTATCCGCTGTTCTCTACAAGTTGCGGATGTCTTGTATGACTTTTTGCCACTGCATCGACTAAGAAACATTCTTATGGACAGCTTCCATTCGCCGTACAATGCTGTATTCCGTCCCGTCTTAGGGTCTTTTGTCCATACCAAGTCTGCTCCCATCACTCCTCCTTTTTCTCCAAATCTTTCAGCGGTGTTCGTTGTACTTGCTCGCCCCACTCTTTGCTCTGTGACACGGTGGCCAAGTCCTCTATCTCAAAGGACTCGTCCTTCCACGAATCGTATACTTCGGGGCCTAGCATTTCCTTCTGCGTGGCTTCGTCTTGTTCTTTGAACCAATCAACTCCGCTCTGCCATTCCGGCTCCAAGCCTCCGACGATAGGGACCATGGAGCAACGTCCATTTGGATGATCGCCCATCTGCCGTTCGACCGGGTATATCTTGCCATCCAGCGCGATGCAGGCCATGCATGTCCTGGTATCTTTCGTGGCCATCCGTTTGTATTCTGTCACCACACCTGAGTCTTCATACGTGGCGCGTGTGGCTTCTCTGTACGCCCTGAGCGTTTCCGTCCGCGCAATGCGCAACGCGTTCCCGAGTGGGATCTCAGTTACTGCGCTGAGGCGCTTTGCTATCTCCTTCGGGCTTAGGCCGCGCAACAACCCGCTCTCCAACACGTCCTCGATCTTCTCAAACATGTCGGGATATTCGCGAAGCATCAATTCGCGGAGCGGGGATCCATCCGCTGCGAATCCGGCTCTGAGCGCTTCCACTGCCTCGAGGTCACTGAGTGTCGAAAAGGCCAAAGTGTCGCCAGTTGCGTTCAGATACGCAAGGTCTACGACGCTCCCACCCTCCGCAAGGCCGAGAGTCCCATAGGCCTCTTGGAGCGATCCGACCTTGATGTTCGTATAGTCCGCGAATGCGAGCGATTGCTCTTCGACCTGTGCGAGTGTTCGCTTGTACGAATCCAGCTTGTGGACTTTGCCGATGGGGACTTTCTCGCCCGCCTTGGCCAGCTCCGCCACTTCCGCAGAAAGTTCCTCGATGTCTTTCGTGAGTCCTTTGGACATCCGCGCCCACGCTTCCGCCATCTCCTCCATATGCCGAAGCTCTTCGCGCAAGAGCGCCGCGCGGTATTCCCTGACCACTTGCTCGATGTCTCCGGTTGTCGTGTCAGTCGCCATGTGAATCCCCTTTCGCGCCATGAATCATGCAGCCGACGATCGCTACAGCGTTTATCCAGCCAGCTTTGTCGGGTCGGCATCCGGACTGTGGCACGGCGACACGGTACCACAGCTCGTGCCGCTTTCCGAGATTCTTGATCCGGCTCTCTCGGACTATGATGTCGCCAGGAATTTGAAGATGAATCATCCGCGATCCTATTTCGGCCCTGGCCTTGCCTAGCTTCTTTCGGGCCACGGAACGCGGCACCTCGAACCACGGCATGACAGGAATCGTGTCGCGGTCCTTGGCGCTCACTATCTTGTATCGGCGCCCGTTGCGCAGCGTCTCAGGTTCGACGTTGCCGCACTCCCTACACGGATCGCCGCAAGGTGTCATCGCGCAACACTGAGAGCAGACCGTTTGCGGCTTTAGGGTCTCGACTGGCGGAGTGGGGGCCTGCGGTGTCGGCCAGAGCACACGCTCTCGCAGTTCCGTCATATCTTCGTCTGTCAGGCTTCCATCTTTTCTGTCACTGCTCACGGCTTCGCCCCTTCCTGCGCCTTAAGTATCGCTTCGGCGAAGGTGTCACCCTTGCCAATCTCTTGTCTCCGGATTACTGGGTGTGGCTCTTCAAGAAGTTTGTAAATTGCGAACCCGTAGACGTATTTCTCCCACTCCCACCCGCGCTCCTCGCAGAACAGCTCGCTGTCGTTCTTGCCCTCGAAGTTGCCAATGGTTTTTATGATCCAATCCCACGCGGCGAATTCCTCTCGGAATGAATTGAGCCTCTCGTCATTGTGGCGGACAACATAAATACTTTCTCCGTGGAATTTACTTTTTGGCTCATGTGCTACCGTCCACCCGAGCGCCCTAGCGATCTGTATGTTGATTGATTCCATCATGTTGCCCCTCCTGTCAGGCCTCCATCTTTCATGAATGTGACCCAATGAGTATTCTGTTGCTTCCCGCTTCTGTGTCCAAATAATGGCAGCCCTGGAGTCAATGCCAGAATCTTTGATAGTGGTATCTGGACAGAACTCCACTTGAATATCAAAGTCCCTTCTGGTCGCAGGACTCGAAAGCACTCGCTAAATCCCAATCGCAAAGCTGCTCTCCAATTCTTTTGGAGCACACCATATTTCTTTGCCATCCACCCAGAAGATCCTGCCCGTTCCAAGTGAGGAGGATCGAACACCACAAGCGCGAAGCTTTCGTCTGCAAACGGCAAGTCTGTGAAACTGGCGACGCAATTGGGCTGTACTACTAGCCTTCTGCTGCCTGCCCTTCTAGTTGCATCTTTCAGTATGTGGGTTTCTTGGCGATTGTCCAAGAAGATAGTTCGATTATCTGTCTTGTCGAACCAAAACATTCTTCCGCCGCATGCCACGTCTAGGATTGGGATTGAACTCGCGATCATGGCTTTGCCTCTGGCATGACTGGCTCCATCCAACATACAGGCACGACTGCTTCTCCGTTGTCCAAGTGCCATCCTCCACCCGAATGTGAATGCTTGCGCGCGATGTCGTGATAGGGGCCACCACCTCTGTCGATAACAACCCATAGACGCTCGCCCGGTGGAGCCCATGACAGGCTATAGTTCCACGGCGAATTGTCGTATGCCTCAGTCTTGAACTGTGTCGATGCCTTGATTTCGTCCCGCACGGCTCGCAGCGCCCGTGCCGCTGCCCGTGTCGCTGCATCCATCGAGCCCGTATCTTCTTCGATAGAATCTATGTGCCGGTCCAAGATCTTAGCGGAGTCCTGGGCCTCCTGAGGGGCTTGCGACTCACTCTCTGAGCATCTGAGGCTTATCTGTCTTGCGACGCTTTCGGCGGTACGGTCTCCCCAATATTTCCACCGTTCATCTAACCCAGCCCACGCCTCGTGGTTGCGCTCTTTGAGTGGATCAAGAAAAGCGTCCACAACAAACTCGCACATGTCTGCAATGAGCGAATGCCCCAGCTCGTGCGCAATTGTGACGCTCTGTTCTGCCTCTGGCAGTGTGAAGAAAGCGGTATGGACTCGGACTCTAACTTCCATCAAATGTGGGCTACAGAAGATGCTCGCCTGCCCGCTATCACCGTCTCTTGGGCCTTCGATGTGCGCGATTGCAACCCACCAAGGAAACAGACTCTTGTTCTCCTCGATGAGCTGGCGCACCCGCGCCTCTGCCTCTTGGTTCTTGAATCCAGAATAGTAAAACTTGATCATGCGCTTGTCTCCTGTTGCTTGTCTTTATGGCGCGGTAGGCACGCCCTCTTGTGCTTGCCTGCTACGCGCCTCTTTCAGTAGCTGGCCTTCTAACGTGACGCCTTGGCGCTTGGCGTTCGCTATCTGTGTCTGAATTTCATCAATGTCCGCGTCGCTGTAGCCCTCTTCTTGTAGCACACGGGCCAACGGAAGTCCAACTTCTATCTTGTCGATCATGATCTTGGCCTTCTCGGCGGCCTGCTCGATACGCTCCGTCTCGGTGAGTGGCAGCACGTCACGGGCCTCGAAGGTGTGCTCGAACTCCGTGCCTATGTCTGATTTGTTGAACCCATCCAACCCAAGCTCCTGCCCCATTGTGAGCGCTACGAGATCGGCCTGTGCGAGCGCGGCTTCCGCGTTCTTGCGTGCCTCAAGGATCCGGGCGATGGCCGGCGCATACATCATTCGGAGCGTCGCTGTGGCTATGTTGCTGGTCTGGATTGCTGTCTCCATCCCAAGCTCTGGCAGGTTCTTGATGTTCTCTGCGACCTGAGCGTCAACCATGGCAAGGATTTGGGAGTAGGGAAGAGAGGGGACAAGGCATTTCAAGTCACCGGGCACAGAGATAACGGTTTCACCGGACAAATCTACTTCGTCTTCGGAGTTCGTCGGAAGAGAAGCTGGTGCCAACACACGCCCCGCTGAGTCCGTAGCGTTCCCCCCAACGATCCCCCACGTAGGCTTGCCGTGTCGGAACGCAAGCGCGTGCATCGAAGTCGCCATCAGGCTCGCTTCGTCGATTCCTGGTATCGCGGCCCAGAACGCGCACGCACCTCTGTGTAGTGGTGCGCCGATATCTCTGAATTTTGCATGTGCGATGGGCAGAACCCCATTCGTACCCAGCTCCGCAAGGGTTAGTGTCTTGTCTGGATTTGGGAGAGTGCTTGCCTTGTCCCCAACATTTCCTGTCCTGCGATCCCACCTCTTGACGCCTTCCATGCTCCAGATCTCGGTGTGGATGAAGGCCGACTCGGTGTCCGTCTTTGGGGTCTCGACATCTATTCTAAGCCCAGTCAATTCCCCGCGTAGATCCTCTGTCAGCTCTGTGACGGTCTCCGGGTCTAGCACCTGAAAGTAGAGTCTGTTTGGCGTCGCGCCTTTCACTGCATTCGGATCCGAGTTGTCAGCCACGACCTTGATGAACATGTCGCCGCTGATTGAATAGCTCCTGATCATCCACGACTTGATCGCCTCGAATCGAGATACTTTCCAGACCTGTGCTAATGCCTTGTCCAGCGCGTCCGACAGCTTCTCTGCATCCTCAGCAAGCCAAACGGGAACGAGCGCGTCTTGTACGGTCCCCGGCCAGACGTACGCAACGTACACCTCTGCGAGTCTAGCGACAGGGCTGCGTAGTTGTCGCGTCAAGTCGGCCAACACATCCGAGGATGGCGTTAGAAGCCCTCGGCTGTAGGCGTAACCATTCAGTGCTTGTGTGACAGCGCGTTCACCCAAGTGCTGGATGTTCGTGCTGACCCCGCGAAGCGCTGCATACAGAAAAGACCCGATGCGGGCTGGCCAGCGTGTGAGAGTGGACATGTTATCTGTCTCCGGTTGCAATCCTGGCGTCAACGCCTGCCTGAAGCCATAGGACTGCGCGGTCAATCAACTGCGTGAATGCATCGACTTGATCGTCTCGTGGCGCCGCCGGAAAAGAGAACAGCTCCTCCAGAAATGGCGCAAGCCACGGAACCGCCATCCCCGGCCATGGTAACATAACGCTTCCGTTTTCGCACCAATAACTTGAGGCATTCGCCCTTTCTTCCTTCGAGCCTTGCGGTGTGACCCCGTCCAGGAGCGCCACAAGGCTTGCGTCCAGCTTTCGCTCCAGTGTCTGAAACAGGCTCTTTCCGCTGGCCTTCATCTCAATCGAAATCTGTTTCAGCTTGCCGTCCGCGTTGTGATCTGCGATGCAGCGTGTAGCCCACTTTACTAGATCTGGGAATGCGAAATGACCGCGTTGCACGTCCGTGATTCTGACTCGGTAGTCTGGCAAGATGTCTCCGACAACAAGCGATGAAAACGACGCGGACTCGTCCTCGCCGTATGCGGTATCGAAGCTCATCCACCGGCCCACGGACTGGTTGCGGATAACTGGTATGTCATACGGCGCAAATAGATTAGACTCGGAAGCCCACCATTTTTTCATGAAGACGTTGCCGCCTGCGCTTGTGGGGCGGCCCTGGTGTTGTGAATTCCATGCGCGCTCTCCAATCACTTTTCTGATTCGGTTGAGTGCCTTTTCGTCGTACCGTTCGGGGTTAAGAGCCGCGCCCACCTCACGCCCCAGCTGGTCGTTGGGCAACGCAAGTGACGCAAGATTGATTTCGAGCCACTTGTCCCCGGTTTCGTTTTGCAGGACACGACCTGCGAGATCGTCTTCATTCCAACGAGTCATGGTTAATATCATTGCGGCTTGTGGCTCAAGGCGAGTATAAAGTTCCTCTCGAAACCCAGTCCATATGGACGAGCGGAACGCCGCCGACTCCGCCTCGTGTCGCGATCTAATCGGATCGTCGATGCAGTATAGGTTTGCTCCGTGCCCTACGACGCCCGCCCTGATTCCTGCTGCCTGATAGCTTGACCCGTTTGCTAGACCCCAGAGCGCGATCTTTCCTTTTCCCGGCGCCAGGGTTGTGATCGACCTGGCTATAACTCTGGACGAATTTGAGAACTCATTGACTAAGCTCTGGCTATGTCCCGTGACAATGGCTCTGAGCCCAGGCTCCTTGTCCATCCTGTACACGGGATAGCGAATCGTCACAAGCTCAGATTTTCCGCTACGAGGAGGGAGACTAAAGACGATCCGGTCGATGAGTCCCACGGTCACCAAGTCTAAGACGTGCGTAACGAGCCGCGTCCACTTCCACGTCCAGCACATGTGCGGCGATACGCGTGGGAGCCACGTACCAAAGCTCTCTTCCCCGCACAGCGCGAATGCCTGCGTCAGGTTGCCTTTGAGCGTCGAAGCCTGGAGAATTGACTGGGCAAGCTGTTCAAGCTTCGCCGGATCCTTCTTCATCAGCCCCAGCATGTCCGGCTCTAAGGCTCCTAATAGCTCGTCGTAAGCGGACAATAGCAGACTCCTGTTCGATGTTCACATCCACCCCACCGGACATGCTCATACTGATCTTCATGTCTGGGCCTTTCTGGTGTCCCAACATGGTTGACTGTTGGCGGATGACAACAGACAACGCCTGGGCGCTGGCCGCGTTGCCCTTCATGACTTTAGGCATCAACGCGTCAATGGCCACCCCGAGCCGATCCACGTTGTCATAGTACCACTGCTCCCCCTCGGACAATACTCGCTGTTTGATGAACTCTCGGATAGCCTTCACGTCGTCGCCGATAGTGGACTTGGGTACGCTCAGGGCTTTCGATATACTCCGGACTGAGCCTCCAGCCCGAAGAAGCGTGAGTACATTTTCTCGTCGCTCTTCGATCTCAAGCGTCTTTGATGCTGCTGTTGGTCTTGCCATGGTCTATGCCTGCTTTTTTTAGGATGGGTGTGAGGCCAGCATCTGTGGCGCGTTGCGCTTCTGGATGCATCCTCCAGTTAGCTGGCGACGGTATAAGCGTGGATGCTTTCACGTTGCGCAGCTCTTTGACTCTGTTTCGGATTGGTACTCGCTTCTTCTTTGCCATGTCAGATCCTCCGCGTCATGGTATCATCTTTCGTCGAATTGCGATACGTACTCCATCGGCGGTAGCCCCACAAGCGCCTGCGCTTCAGCAAGGTCTTTGCGTGTTTGTAGTGGTCTTTTACTTGCTTCCAGCCCATTTCTCACTCCTCCTCATGTTTTCACACCCAGCGGCGCGTACTCGGCAGCCGCGCCCTTAGTTTCGTAGACTACTCTCACGGCAGACTCCCTTCCACGTCGCAGTTGTGCGGCTGGTCCTTTGGGTGCATCATTTCGCACCCTGGACACTGCACCCAGTCCTTTGTGCATGCAGCGCAGTAGTAGTTCCCAGTTTCCATATTTTCGATGTACTCGTCGGAAGCAGTGTCTACCCACGCATCACAGCTTGAGCAGTGCTCATAACACATCGAGTTGCCTATAAGCTCATCCCGTTGATCCACCTCGCCCCGTAACTCTTCCACTTCCCCCTTTGCCTCTGCGAGTTGCCTACCTCTGTTGAAACTCTCTGTCGCGGCTTGGTTGAACCTGTCCTGGAACTGTATAGCGTTTCGTTCCCACATATCACGGTCAGCGCGGAGAAAGGCGCTTGATGCTTTCGCCTTCTTGAACTGCGCATCTGCCCTGTTCATCTCGCCTAAGGCTTCCTGCAATGTGTGTTTATGATCCACCTCTTCGCTTGCAAGTGCCCTCTTCGCTGTCGCCACCTCATCCCGTAACTCTTCCACTTCCCCTTTTGCCTCTGCGAGTTGGGCGCGGAGTTTGTCACGTTCCTCAGACCCTTCACTAAGTCCTCTCGCTAGTGCTTCCGTGATCGTCTCGCCCCCACCATCTCCATCACCATCGAAAATTGTGTTCTCGCAGAATTCACTTGCCAGCGCGGTACGAATGTACCGCGCCTCGGCGAGTTTGTTGAGTGGGTGCTGGCCGCACCAATTGGATGACCCCTTTCCCGTCCCGGTAGGATCTCGTCTGCATACCCTACACCCATTTCCCTTCACCAAAAACCACGGACACGTCTCACACGTCGCGGCCTTGTCTCGCATGTTTAGCTCTTTCATAACCTTAATCCTCCACGTTTTGCCGCCGCTATGACCTTAGATGCAACATACCGGCTTGGCGCTTTCAGTGGACCAAGCCCCTTGACCCGTGACTCTGCTGGCCGCATATTCTCCTCCACGCAGGTCTGCGCGTAATCCAGCGCGACCGCCTCGTCCCGCGTATCCCGGTTGGCCATATAGATCGTATAGACCTCGTCTGGGGCTCGGTGCATCACATCCACAAACCAGCGGCGGCCCGCGTCGTCCGGGTCTACCCGCGCCTCGATGTTGCCGTCGGTCTCCGATCTCACCTCGCCGCGCCAGGCGTTCGAGTGTGGTGTGGTGTCATTCATTTGGTGGCCTCTCTGTTTCGTGCTTCAGCACGTGCAATAAAACAGCATGCTGCTTTTGCCGCCACGATTGGGTGTACTCCGTTGCCACAGCCTCGAAGGCGGTCCACCCGATAGGCCAGCCCATCAGCCACTCGACGAAATTCGGGTTCAGCATCCGCGCCAGCTTCGGCTGCCATTCGGGTAAGCTCAGCAGCAGACGGTAGAGAAGGGGCAACCCATGCGTTACGGCTAAGGACTTCGGCCCATGCACCTTTATCTCTTGGACCTGGTGGGAAAGGTCCGAGTCCTTCCGCTTGCCCGCGCTCAGCTTGTAGCCGTCTGCGCTCATCGGGGTGGGCCAGTGCTTCGCTTGGGACTCCAGCCCCACCGTCCGCTTGCCCGTTGCCGTCGCACCCTTTGCTGCTACCACTTCCGCTGACACACTGCGACCGCCGTTCGGCCAGTTCGGGGTCATCCACTGTGCCGCCTCCCCCGCCAGTGTCTTGCCGTGTCCGTTCCCGTGGCTCGGTGCGTTCCTCGTGGTCCTGTTCTCGTTGGCGCTGGCTCGGGGGGTTGGCCAAGTGCTCGCCGCACTCTGTAGTCCTGGTGTGTGCCTGTCCGCCTGTGATGGTCCGTCCGCCTTCGCACAGTGCGCCGTCGCGGTAGGCAAGGATGAACAGTCGCTTGCGGAGGTGAGGCGCACCCACTTCAGCCGCGCTAAACAGTCCTGCTTCAACCCGGTAACCCATTCCTCGTAAGTCGGCTCTGACCTCTTCAAAGCCCAGTCTAATGTGGTTTGCGACGTTCTCGAAGAAACAGAGTCCTGGCTGTACCTCTGACACAATGCGTCGAACGTCGGGCCACAGGTGTCTCGGATCATCTGCGCCGCGTCGGCGACCGGCGACACTGAAGGGCTGGCATGGGTAGCCGCCAGAGACGATATCCACCAAGCCGCGCCACGGTCTGCCGTCGAAGGTTTTGATATCGTCCCAGATAGGCGCGCTATCCATGGCCGAATCTTCCATCCGCGCCACGAGAGCAGCCGCTGCGTAGGCTTCCCGCTCGACGTAACCCACAGTTCGATATCCGTCCCCGAGGGCGAGGCTGATCCCGAGTTCGAGCCCGCCAATTCCTGCACATAAAGCCAAGCCATTCATTTATTCTCCTTAATATTGACCCGTTTCACGTTGTGGGCTGTCAGTTTCAAGACCTGCATTATTTGTCTCTCCTCTTTGGTAGACTTCTGTTGGACAACCACCACTCCCACATCTCTTCCCAAGAGTCGAAGCGCATTTTCATACTCCAATCGTCAGGGCGAGAGCTCCACAACCTGCGGAATGCACTAGCCCATGCGCGTTTATGTCCCGGCCACCGCACAAACTGTGCGTCGCGTCCGGCCTTTCGGGCCTGAGGGCATCCTATACATCCCAGGCGATCAAAGCCCTCGTCGTAGAGAGAGCAATATGGAGCGCTGTTGTCGCGGATAAACTCCCACACCCCCACCTGTGTCCAATGGAAGATGGGGTTGAGCACCAGTCCTCCACTTTTCCAGTGTGCCGACACCTCATCCCAGTCGCGTGCTCTGCGCCCCGATTCCTCGGCGCGGATCCCCATGAGCATTGACCGGCCATCTCGCGGATAACTGTGTTCTTTGAGTGCGGCACAGCACCAGCGCTGCTTGCGTGTAGGAAATCCCCTCTTAGGAAAGCTCTCGAAGAAGGACCGCTTCGGGCGCACAAACTCCACATCTGGGTGGTGCTGGCGGATAAACCTTGTCAACTCTGGTGGGTCTATACCTGTGGCGTTGTAATGCCAGTCTGCCTTGATTCCGCCCATGTCTGCCAACGCCTTGATCACAACGGAGTCCTTGCCTCCCGAAAAACAGCCGTAGTAACCATCCTCAGGTTCGTACTCACGAAGCAGTGCGATAGCCTTCTCGACCTTCATATTGTCTACCCTTTCCGTAGTGTCCGGCTCTTGCGTCCGGCTCATGACCTATTCACTCAAACAGCCATAAGTTCTTTGGTGACACGGGCTTGCGCCAAACCCGAAAAAATCGCAAAAGAGGTACTATTTTTCCGGCGCACTTCCCTCCCGAACCGGACGGATCGCGGGGTGTCCGGACGGAAAAGCCGTAGTCTTCAAGCATACGCCATTCCCTTCTCTTGCTGGCCCAACACGCGCCGCGTTATGACCAGCTCTCTGTATTCTGGTTTGTGTTCTTGCGCCGACCCGTCCAAGTGCCGACATTCCCCGAAATTCCAATACCCAGGAGTCCCGAGTTTCGCATGAATCCCAAAACGCAACGGGCTGCCGATGGCTCCCAATTGGTCGTCTATGATCTTGCTTGCGGCGTTTATGAGATACCCGGGCTCGTCGAATTCCCACCACTTATCCTGATCGCAACGTAGCGCCTCTTCTGGAATCGCGTCCCAAATAAGCGCCGCCGGTTCTTTCATTCCCCATGTATATTCCAGCTCCTGAAGTGTGTCGATCAGTTGGTATGGGGTCTGTGTTGCGCCTGATATTTGACCTTGCAGGATGTCCTTCATTTTCATGACCGGCCCTCTTCTTTGAACGCCTCGAACAGATCGGCCTGCCCTTCCTTCGCGCAAGCCACCCATGATGTCGAAGTCCGCAGTGAAACTCTGCATACTTTGCGCGGACCAAACGCCGCGACCCCTTCCGCGAATAGAGAATACAGATACTGTGTTGCTTGGTACTTGTCGCAATCTCCGCCGATCTTGTCGGATATCTCGGCAGCCGTCAGAGGCTCCGCGCCTTTTCTAAGCATATCCAGAACCAATTGCTTCGTCTTGTCGCTTGCCATGTGCTTGTCTCCTTGTGGTTGGGTGCGGAGGTGTCCCGGATCGCCTTCGCGGCTGTGGGGTGTTCGGCGCGAAAAGGGTACGCCGTCCGGGATTCAGCCGTGGAACCCAAAGTCTTAGCGCTTGCGCGGGGGCTTAGCCTTCGGCGCGGTGCGCTTCTTCGCCGGCTTGGCTTTCGCCTTCGGAACGGGCCTCTGCTTACTCATGACTTTGGCCAGCGCCTTCTGCCTGCGCACTCCTTCGGCTTGCGCGGCTTTACTTCGTTTCTTGTCCGACCCTATCTGTTCCGCATCCTCCAGCGTCCGGAGGTCTGACTCTGCCTGGTACTGAGCTTCTGTTTTTGGCGTCACTTTGCGATCCTTTCGTTTCTTCGTTTTCAACCCACCTCATCTGCGCTCGTGTCCCGAGCCTTTGCTTGCTCTCTTTTGGCATGCGTATTCTACTGCATCCTAGTCGAAAATCAAACTCAAAAATTCGGGCGGGCTCAAGGTGTCTTGGGGATTGGCTCGGTCAGCTTCGATCCACACATGCACTTCTTCCATCTCTTCGGGGCTTAATGTTTCCAAATCCTTGAGCATGTCTGCTTCTTCGTGCGTGTTGAGCCACGACTGTAGATCAAGCCTATCGACGGTGTGTAGCGAAGTCAAGAGGCCCTCTGCGGTGTGCATAACGTCTTCGACCGGCGCCTCGGCAGCGGCGCCGTCCTCAGGCCCCTCGACCGCGCCTTTAGTGGCTTCCGCTTCGTTGCACTTCTTGTCCAGTAGCGCAATGAAGGCCGGATCTTTCATCCATGCGGCCATGGTGTCTGAGTCCACGTCCAGATTACGGCCAATAGAATCAATGTCCAACACTTTGTCGAAGGCCGACATTTCGACCGCCGCTATCTGTAGGCTTGTGAGTCCTGCCTCCTCACTGTCCTCTGCCAGAAACGAAGGATCGTCTATGTCTTGCACTTCGCCCTGACGCTCCTCATGCAGGAGCTGACGCTGCTCTACGATCCGGTGTGTGTCCAAGCGCACGACGCTGCGCATGTTGTCTGCGTATTGCGTAACCTCTAGGCACCTGACAAGTCGCTCATTCTTTCCGCAATCCGCGTAACGCGTGGCCGCGATAAGCTCGGTTTTCTTTTTCTCAATCTCGGCACCGAGTTCCTTTGCAATTGTCTTTTTCTCATACTCAAGCGCGTCCACTTCCTTCAAAATTCGGACAACGTCGTGAAGCGCATCCAGTTCTTCGGCCTCGGTGAGCGGTACAGGGAGGGTGCGCTCTTCGTACAGCACGCGGTCTCCGGCCTTGAGTTCAATTGCCGGCGACGGGCTTGTGGTTATCTCGCCGTCTCGCATGTCGAACGGCTCCTCCGGCTCCGTGTCGGTGCTCTGCTCTTGTTCTTCGGGCGCCTGCGCAGGCGCCTCGCTATCGCGGGCTGCGTCGATGTCGTTGTCTTCGATCAGCCCTTTCAGTTCGTCCGAGACCTGCCACAATCCCCGTGCGCCTTTCCATTCAGGCGCAGCTTTCAGTGGGTGCGGCGCACCCAGCCGCAAGTGCTTCATTCCTGCCACATCCCATGGCGAGCAATGGGATGCATCCGTGGCGATCAGCTCGGTATAGCCAAGGACACAGCCTGCATACTTGTGGCTGGCCGTCGTGAGCCATGCGCGTTTTGCTGCAAGGGCGGCGTCGCCCTCTGCCTTTGTGGCTGTCTCAAAGTAGGCCGCATCCTCTTCCCACCTGTTGAGAATTTCTTCAATGTCGGCATCAAGCCAACCCTTCGCTGGCAGCGTCTTAGACGCGTGGATCACGAGCGGACCGGTGTAGTCGCCAAGCGACCGCGTGCGGTTCTCCGCGCTTTTAAACAGTCGGGGGGTGTCACTCGGATCAAGATCGATAATCGCAAGCGCCCAAGGCATCTTAACCGTGATGCCTCTCCATTCGTTCGTCTCTTCGTTCGTCATAGTCGTTCCTTCCGTTGTTATTTCATTGCGTCTTGTTCAAGTGGCATGACGTTCACTGCGCGTATTGCCAGTAGCTGAGCTGGATTCTTTGCAGTCATGCCTTCGAAGCGATGGTCTATGTTCTCCAAAGTCCCGATCACGACGACCGGATCTCCTTTCTTGATGTTGGCCTCGACGAACTCCGCAACACGTCCATGCGCCGTCACCCGCATGTAGGTTGACTTCTGTCGCTGTTCGCCCTGTGCCGTCTTGTACGTCGAGTTCACCGCGATCCTCAAATTCGCCACAGCCTGCCCTGCCGCAGTCATGGCCATGTCCGGATCCCTCACAAGGCGCGCTGCCACCCTGGCCTCATTCAGACGCGGCATTCTCAGAATGCGATCACTTGGCGGCGGTAGTCTTCCGTCGTCCATTACTTGCGGCCCTTCTTTGCTTGCTTCGAAGCAATGATTGTCTGTGGTTCAACATGCTTGCCGTCGATTGCCACTACAGCCCCGTCCTGCATAACGATCCCGACATCCCCGGATTCGTCCACAATCTCCAGAACAAGCTGCAAGTCCGCAGCGTAGGCCATGTCTTGAATGGCTAGGAGAGATTCGGAGTCCAGTAGGTTGGCGCGTTGAATCCACATGGCTTTGAACGCGTGGTTCTTCGCGATCAGAATCGGCACGGTGAGCAAGATCTTCTCCGAGTCTGAGCACTCGGAGAACGGCGATCCGTTGTACCTACAGAACCCCGCATCGAAGTCGAACTCCAGCGCATCGGGAAGCTCTGAGTCCGCGACTATCACAGCCCTCTGTTTCTTGATGTCCTCCAGATCTTGCGTGCATATCTCGGATTCGTTGCCCTTCCTTTGGGCCTCATCGAGCATCGCTTCGCGTCGCGCATGATTCGCAGCGCGTTCGTTTGTTGCTTCCGCGCTCTTGATGTCCCCGCGCAATCCGCGCGCCTTCTCTTTGAGATCGCCTCGCACGTCCTCTCCCAAGACATAGCTCTGTATTTCCTTGACCTCTTTCGTGAGGGATTCGTTCTGTTCGAGGAGTGCCGCAATCTTGTCATTGTGATCTTTAATCTGTTTCCTGTGATAGCCGATTGAAAGGGTCTTCTGCTCGATGGCATCGCTCGCGACACGCGCGTCTTCTTCGGCCTGGTCTGATTGTGCAATCTTTTCCTCCATCTCCTCCATGACACGCAGCGTGTCGGCCACGTCTATCCGCGATGGTACATCGCCGGTCTCTTGCGGTAGTTCGCTGATCGCCCCGTCCAGTTTCTTCTTCTCCACGTTGATCGCGGTCCGCTTTGCGAACGTCATGTCGTACGCTTGCTCCAGCGCCTTGATTTCATCACTGCGCCCCGTCAGGCTCAACAGCTCCTCCATGACCTTGGCGTCGGCCATCGTAACAATACGCGTCGGGTCAAATGCCGACCGCGTGCTCAGCGCATCAAGCACGTCCTGTGGTCTCTTGTAGGCAGTGTTCCCATCCACGGATCGGACTGTAAGCTCATGGCTTGTCTTGGTCATCACACGTCGAACAATCAGATCATCATCGCTTGGCTGATCTGGATCTCCGAGCCGACCCTCCAAGACTGTTTGCTCGGTCCCTCGCTTACACGGGCTCTCTTTGGTTTGGTTGTAGCCCCGCGCGCCAGAAATCAAGAACCACATCGCGTTTCCGAGGCTCGTTTTTCCTTCCTTGTTCTTGCCACAGATTTGCACTAGGTTGCGGTCCAGATGAATATCGACAGTGTTGATCTTCATGAAATTACTGACATGAAGCTCCGTAACCCTGAGCCCCGATTCTCCGGCTTCAGGCACGTCGGCCTGAGCCTTCTGCGCGGCTTGCGCCGCCGCTTCCTTGAGTATGTCTTTCGTTGTTGTCATTTGCTTGTCCCTTGTTCGTTCAGTCACCCAATACAGAGCCAGCAGCGACATTGCGCCGCCGGCAAACGATAAACCATTCCTTAAGCCGTGGCTCGTCTCTCATAATCAATCTGGCATACAGCGGGCAGTAAACATTTGGCATGTGGCACTGTGCGCCGCGCAGCACGCGCACTAGCTCGTATGGCAGCCGCACTCCGCACTTCAATACACCGCGGTCCTTGAGTCTCAGCGCCTCTTTCACAATGCCTGCGTAGACCTCCGGATGCGCTGCGTGAAACGCGAAGAATTTGCGCTCAAGCGGGTCTGTGGAGTCTTTGTCCATGCCGGGAAGGTGTGCTTGTCCCATTTGCTTGCCCTTTCATTTTCGACACTATACCATTCGTCTTGAATTGTCAAGTGCTACTTTGCGCGTTCCGCCGCAACCCTGAGATCCGAAGGCGGGCCGCCTGGCAACCCGGCCAGAAGATCGCAGAAAGCCTCCTCCGTGCTCATCCGCGCCGGAACATGTCCATGCTTATCCATCCCAAGGGTGTGGTCTAAATTCCTTCTAATCGCCTGGTCTGAAACGGCATCCAATCTGCCACGAAACCAAGCCAACGAAAGCGTTGACTCCATCGTGTATGAACTCGGAAGTTTTGAACCATTCCAAAGGGATTTGTACCCTTGCCAATACTCCGAATACTTCGGTCTGCCACACTTCAGCTGCATCGCTATTGAAGCCTTTAGCGCGCAGAAGATAGCGCTGCAAAGAATCCCGAGCGCGACGCCCACGCCCATCTGATTCGCCTCTATGAACTCCTTCAAATACTCCATTCTGTGCTCCTTTATTTTGTCGCTTGACGCTTGATACTTGCAATGCTATGATCTTGATTCGCCCTTAGTTCGTGCTTGTCCTGAGGGCTTTTCGAATCGCCGCCATCTGGTCTCCCCGACCATGGCGGCGATTCTCTTTTTGCCCTCTTAGTTCCGGATTCTCTACTATAGATCTAATTAGATCTATCGTAGTAGAGAGGTGCAAAATCAGTGGATAACCGATCTAAGTGTCGTGTCTTCAACTGTTTAGGCCTGTTGATAACTTGTGGATAGAATGTTTAGAACGTCTCAATGCAAATTTCAGCTTCGAGTTATCAACAAGTTTTCCACCGGTTATCAACACCCTGTTTTCTTACTCCCTGCCGTTCCTGGAGGCCGTAATAGCGCCTCCAAGGCGGCATGCATTTCATCTGTCGTAATAGGCCCCTGTGTCTTTGTGGGGTGGGGCTCGGGCGCACTGTCAAGCGTTGCCACGCGCTGCATCGTGGCACGAAGCTGGTCGTCCATTCGGGCGCGCAGCGGCTCTTGCGTTGCGCATGACGCCTCCAGTCGCCGCATCCTATCTGCCATCACTTCAACGCCTATCGTGTTGCGTCCAACCTGCTCACATAGCACAGTTACCGTCGAAGAAGCCACGCAACGCGATAGTTCTAGTTTCCGAATCCTGGCGTCGATGTCTTTACTTAGCTTATCGGCATTGCTCTCTAGGGAGTTGATTCTAACGAAGATTGACTTGATCTGGGAGGTATGGAGCCGCTGTATCTTTTCGCTTAGTGTGTATGCCAGTATCAAGCCATCGATCCTGGCGTCGATGTCTTTCCACCCGATCCACTTCTTTGCTCGGTTCCAAATTGACTTCTTGTTTTTCTTCATCATGCTACCTGTGCCCCTTTCTTTGGCCTGACGCCTTGTGGGTGAGATTTGCCAACACCCACTCTTCTCCGACATCTTCACCTAAAGGGTAAATCTTCAGGAGGGTGGCGCGCTCAAGCTCCCGGAGCGCGGCCCGGGTGGCAGATGGTCCGTCAAGAGACGCGTCCACAATATCCTTGATGCTTGTGTTTCCTTGCAGCGAAAGTCCCAGCAGGGTCATGTATAAACCCTTCGCCTTCATACTCAAGGACGGATCTGTCATTGCCTCCAGGCGCGCTCCAATACGTTGCTGCGTCGTTTTTATCTGTATCTTCATATTGTCTTCCTCCGTTTGACTCTCCGTTCAATTGCCAGAGCAATCCGCTTTATGCGGATCGCCACATGGTCTCTATTCTGATCGCTCCACCTACGTCTGAAAATATGGTCTACCGTCCTTAGGTCGTTTTTCCAAATGATATTTTCAAGCGCATCGATTGTTCCTTTGCCGAGATTGTCCGAGTCCGCGTTCATCGGGTATGGGTGCAGAGATGATTTGCGTGCGTAGTAGAAAACAACCTCGACCTCCCAGTAGTCAAGCCATGGACCAGGCCCGCAACCCAGCTCTCGAAGCCGCAGGATGGCTTCCTGGGCCACGAACTCCTTGAACTCCTTGCACTTATCCGTGTCGTGTCGCCCACCCTGCGCTGAATTGTCGGCGCGGGCCTGTGGCACTCCGGACGTCCTAACGTCTATCGTAAATTCCGATGGCGTGATCGTGTCGAGCCGCGCAGCAGGCTTAAGCGTCTTTGCACGTGAGGTGCGTAGCGCAGCCCTCGGTTTCTGGCCTCTCGGGTAGCTCATGAGGACATAAGCCTTTCCGACACGTCTCCAATGAACTCCATGAACCCTTCCTCGAATTCGGCTCCGCTACACTTCCAGAGCCGCTGCGATGTCACGCGCTGAAACGCACCCATGATATTCACCTCTTCCAGTCCGACTGCCAGCGCGATCCGATGCAATACCATGAAGCATTGGGCTCTATACTCTTCCGTGCCGGCCATGCGCGCAAGCTGAGAATTTGGGCAGGTTGAGCCGTCCGGGGCGTCTTCCGGTTTACCGCCAAGCGTCTCCCGGAATTCCGTTATCATTTCCAGCATGTCCGTCTTGACTACGGCCCGCCAACGGGTCTCCCGGAACTCAGGCATTCTGGATCCCTGTAGTCCCTGCGTGGCGCGTTCTATTATTGCGCTTAGATCTTTGTCCATCTCGCCGAACTCCATGTGTACAGGCTCTGCCTCCGGCTCCATGCGTTGTCGCCCGTTCAGTGGCACATCTTGAGTTGGTGTGGCGCTAGGTGTGGTGCCTGCGGCCTCCTGCGGACGTTTGTGGGCCGGTATGCCTTCGGTTTTATGCCGCTCCGGGTCTTCGCCCGTCGCCAAGCACATGACTCCATGGCGAAGCAACTCCTTAAACGCGTATGTCTCCGCCATCCCGATGGACTTGTCTCCGCGATCCAGTCCATGCCCGAAAGCCACACATTCAATGAAATCTTCCGGTTTGTCGATATTGACGAAGCGACCTTGTGTCTTGACTACTGTATACACGAGCGCTGAATCCGGCTTCTTTGGGTTGGCGATGTGTTCCGACTCTGCGCCCAGAACCGAAGCGACGAAGATAACGCCTTCCCTGAGTAGTGCAGGCCGCACAGCCAATATAATGTCTTCTTCCGACGCGTATTTGTAGCTGTAACCTTGTTGCTCCTTTAGTACGTGCGTGACAGTGCCCATAGCAGCGGCAACGCGCTGATATACGTTGCGATCATCCGCTGGCGCGGTGCGTGACTTCGGCTTAGGCGCTTGCTTCGCAGGAGCGCCCCCTGATGCTTTCGTGCGCCGAACCGGCGCTTTGCTTGGATCGATCTTTGCCATTTTGCTTGTCTCCTTGTTGCTTGCCTCTTTCGTCTATCGACGCCCTGTCTATGTGAGATGATTGGGGTTAGCTAATGCAATATTCCCAAACGATGAACTTGCCGCTTGCTGTACGTGCCCTGCGGAGGGCTTTGCCTGCCTTAAAAAGTGGGAGCCAATCTGTGTACTTTCCGCCGTTGTTTACGTGCTCGCTCGGAGTCACCCACGTTGTCCCGTCCAATTTGTCGCCTAGTGTTCTTTGCATGTCTCTCTCCCTGTTGCACAGGGCCGAAGCCCTGCGTTGTGTTTAGAATTCGCGGTTACTGAGGCAAAGCCGCACATCGCCCAAGTCAACTACGAGCACATCCTGGCGTTGCTGCCCGACGGCCCGTTGCACGTTCGCGAAACGAACCGCGCTGAAACCGTTGCATTTGGTTACGTCCGCATCGATTGTTCCCTCGGTCCAATCGGTGATGCGGGCCTGACGAATCGAATCGAGCGAGTCATGTGTGATTGATACATGTGAGTCGAAGTCCGCTTCGCCCGCATCGTCGAGGTCATAAGTTTGGAGCAAGCATCCGGCTTGTAAAAGTGTGGTCCAGCAGTCGGCTGGAAGTGACTCGATTGCGGCTGCACTTGAGTCTGATACGTACATCAAGCACTCTGTGTCCATCGCGCTGATATTGATTTTCATTTGCTTGTCTCCTTGGTTGCTTGCCTTGTTTCAAATCTAATAGAATCATACGCGAAAATCGAACAGAAGTCAAGCGATTTTCAAACATAATTTATCCCGACATGATGGCTAAAACCTCTATCCTTCGCCTGTCAGGATACGTGTAGATCGCCACCGGCTTCCCGTCTTCGCAATGATCCCATGTCTCTACGCCGCCCCGGTCTTCGGTCTGGAAGTCACACCACTCCTCGTACTGCGCCGCCTCGCCTGGAACGTCGGCGACACGGAAGACGCATTCGCACGAGATGGTGTCTGGATCTTTGAGGTCGTAGTAGGACAGTGCCAGGTACTCTCGCAGCGCTTGCTCGCTCATATAACAACCCCCTCTTTCCACTTCCACAGCCGCGTGACGGCTGGTGCGTCCCAGTCCTTCTTTGGCCCGTAGTGGTATGAGCAGCCTTCTCTGTTGTTTCCGGTCTGCTTGATGCCGTGCGCATTCCAATATTCTAGCAGCTCCGTGGGCGGGATGTACTCTGGCCGGGGTCTCATCTTCCGATGTTCCGATGCGTTGATGTACGCGTATTCATACCACTCCTGCGAAGCCCCCACGAGCCCTAGCACCACGACGGTAGTGCCGAGTTCTCTGGCGGTCCGCGCTGCGCGAATGTGCCACGGCATAGGATCTGAGAAGCCTGGATTGCAGAAGCAATTCAAAGGCGGGCCTATGGCACTTCCTGCCATGCCGTTCGCTGGAATGTCGTTCCCCCACACATCTAGATCCAGCGCGTTGGTTGCCAACCGAGATCCTGGGCCGTAGAAGTAGGGACATTTCTTGTTGGTTGCGTTCGCCGAAACGTCGAGTCCGAAGTGAACCTCATTGTCGAGCTGGCGGAAGATTTCGGGCGGCGTCTCCCACTCTTGGCGCAACGCCTTGGTTGAATACACGATCCCGTCGAGCATGAATTCGTCCGGGTTGGGCTTCGTGTTACTCATTGTCTGCGTCCTTCGTTTGGGCGGAAGGCTCTTTCGTCCGGGTTGATCATCGAGGGCGATTCTGGCGTCCGCTGCGCGTCTAGATTTCTGAGCAATTCATCGTGTCGATACTGACACATTCCTATCGAATTCGCAAAAGGGGAGGGTGTGTCTGGGATAGGGCTGGAAGACCAGAGGGAATTCAAAAACCCTCCCCAAATCATTCCACCCGCAAAGAACAATGCACAGATCAGACATACAAACCCGGCTGAAACCTTGACCTTCTTCATCTTTTCGATTCCTTCTTCTATTTTGGTTCGTTGTGTTCGCGTGACGCCACTCATGAATTTCTCTTTTATGCGTCCTCCTCCAGGCCGCCCGGGAGAAGCGCCTTGACAAGAAACTGATCAACCATTTCGCCCTCCATTGCGCCCTTCCAAAAAAGAGGAATGCGTAGGTTCTTTGCTTCCCGAATGCGATGCCTCAGCATGACCCCTTCTTCGAGCAGCGTTTCCGCGCGCTCTCCAGGGATCGTGTGCAGAGTCTTTCTACATCCTGGCTTGTCTGCGAAGGGGGCCGACTTATCGACGACCGCGTGCGTGAACAGAAGCGATGTTTGTATTCGTCCTTCCGTTGTCGTCTCCACCTCTATAACGATTCTGGTCTCTCTTTTTTCATCGCCCTGTATGCTGATGCACAGCTCTCTTCGGTACAGCTTTTTCGCCATGGTGCTTGTCTCCTTTTTGCTTGCCCTCACCTCGCCTAACACATGCCCCAAAGCAGCAGAAGTCCGATTCCGAACACACAGGCTAGGATCGCGATCTGCCCGAGCCCGATCAGTGTTTCTGCGACTGCGTTCACCACATCAAGCGCGCCTGGGCTGCTTTTATGCTTCTGCTCCATGTCCATGCTCCTCTTTGCTTCGGTTGGTTTTTCGTTTCTCGCGACTCAATTTACCATTGGCGCCCTCCTGCGGTTGCCACGGCACTTAGCGCCTCCTTCCACTGTGCCAAGAAGTCTAGCGCGTGATCGTCCATTCCCTCAATTTCATCCTCGCTCAACGCGGCCCACTCGGAAAGCGCATGAAGCTCGCACCCGATTTCCATGTGATCATCTAAAATCATGACCGGCCATCGGAGGCCGTACACGAATATGGGCTGGCGCTCCATTGTGGCGTCGCCATACGTAGCGCCCGTGAGGACGGCGCCCGTGAGGTCGGCGCCCGTGAGGACTGCGCCCGTGAGGTCGGCGTCCCTGAGGTCGGCGTGCGTGAGGACTGCGCCCGTGAGGACTGCGCCCGTGAGGTCGGCGCCCGTGAGGTCGGCGTCCCTGAGGACGGTGTGCGTGAGGACTGCGCCCCTAAGGACTGCGCCTCTGAGGACTGCGCCCGCGAGGTCGGTGCGCGTGAGGACTGCGTCCCTGAGGACTGCGCCCGCGAGGACTGCGTCCCTGAGGTCGGCGCCCGTGAGGTCGGCGTGCGTGAGGTCGGCGTCCCTGAGGTCGGCGTGCGTGAGGACGGCGCCCCTGAGGTCGGCGCCCGTGAGGTCGGCGTGCGTGAGGTCGGCGTCCCTGAGGACTGCGCGTGCCTTACCAGCCTCTTCGACTACTTCTCGCACTGTGTTTGCTGTTTCTGATGAGAATAAAACGCCTCCATCTAGCTTCCTGATCTCTTTCATGCTTGTCTCCTTTGTTGCTTGCCTTGTTTCAAATCTAATGCAAGTATACTCGATAATCAAACAGAAGTCAAGCGATTTTCAAACATAATTTTGACCCATTTCGCACGAAGAAGGCCGGGCGTCTTGTGTCACCGCCCGGCCTTAGATTGCATACCCGCTGTTGACCGGGCTTGCTTCGGGAAAAAAGGGTGCCGCGCCTGGGTGAGGCGCCAGGCGCGGCGTGGCTGGTGAGGCCACTATTGCCGATGGGGGGACGGCAAGGGCTATGGTATAGGCGCTATCGTGGCGGTGTACGCCTTCAGCGCCTCTAGCAGCGTCTTGAATAGTAGATTGACGGTTTCGAGCGCATCGGTGCTGTCTGAGTTCAGGCTGTCCCCGCCCACGGTCCACTTGCCGGGGCCTTCACCTGTCCATTCGTAGGACGCGGACGACGTAGCCAGCTCCCGTTTTGCAAAGAGCACGAACTCGCTCATTGTCATGGTGGCGGGGTTTATGCCTTCCGCCGCTTCGTCCGTGAACCTGTACTCGTAGGTTGCGCAGCCTGTGAGCGCTTGTAAGAGCGCCAAGGCCAATATGCCTGTGAGTATCCTATTCATGGCCGTTTGCTCCTCTTTGGTACCGCAGCCTTCGCTCTGGCGCCCTTTTCTTCCGTTTCTGCGGCTTGCCCTTTCGCACCATCGGCGATTGAGCCCAGGCTCTTGATGGATTCGGCTTTCAGTACGGTCCGCGACTTCATGTATCCAAGTCGCACCATAACGCTCTGGGTTGCGCCCACGACTATCAGGACTATGCCCAGAATCACACCCACGGGCGATTCCTCGGGCAATGCTCCAATGGCCGACGGAAGCACCATTGCGAGCGTTCCGAGCGCTGAGCAAATGCCCGCGATTATGTCGGCACGCCCTACTTGCTTATATTCCGTGGTTTCCGCCCCGGGCGTAACGCCAGGCGCGACTTCCGGCTTCACCTGTATGTCTCCGCTCTCCATACTTCCTCCTTTGTTCCACGTGGAACATCCTCGTTAGAATCCCACAAATACCTTCAATCCGAGGATAGCGGCCAAGGCAGTGAACAGCCCCATCACCGCGCTGGACGCGACCTTCGTCGCTACGCCGACATAGACTTTTCGCTTGTCATCAATTTCCTCAAGCCGCTGCTCATAATCGAATGCCTTGGATCGCAAGACCATTGCCGTTCCGGCAGAGTTCGCGAAGTTTGCGCGCACCATGCACGGGTGCGCCCCGCAATCGGGGTGACCCTTCGCCTCTCCCAGTTCGTTGGCTGTTTCGTCGATGCGATCCGCGCTATGGTTACAACTATCGCGCATCTGCTTCAGTGCGCTCTGTCCTTCAGGCATGCTTATCTCCGAGTATTGGGTTCTTGTCGTTGCCTAATTATCCTGGTAGCCAACCCGTAGCCAGAGCGTCCCCGCCCACACAAGATCAAGCACATCTAACTCACCCAGCACAATGTCCGCGCCGCCCAGGTCCGTGCCTGCCGCATCCTTCACGGTAATCGTGTATGTGTCTATGTTGATCAATCGAAGTTCTTGCCCCAGGGTCGTACCCGCGACAATCGCCGTAGCCGCGCTAGTGCTGACGTTTGTTGCCGCATCGATCACCACAAGCCCGCTGCCTCCGTGCGCGATAGTAGCGCCCGCGGTTACGGTGTCTGTGCCGGCATCGAGAACCACCGCGCCCGTCACTGTGAGGCTGGTTGCTATGCTCAGGGCGTTCACAACGTAATCATCAGTAGAATCAATCGTGTCATTGTCTACGGTGGCGTCCTGGATTTTGGCCCCGTCTATCAAGCCTGCCGCGCTAGTCAGCGTGTGTGCTCCGCTTCCTGCGATGAATGCGCCCGCCGTGGCCACGATGTCTCCTAGGGTCGCTACGATGTCTCCGGCGTCCGCGATGACGCCGCCTGTGGTCGCCACGAGGCCCGTCCCACCCGTGACTGTCTCGACGGCAGAGACAAGCCCTTGGGCGACGACATCGTCGCCAGCCAGCATGTCATCGAAGGCAGAGACATCACCCGCCGCCGAAGCCACGTTGCCGGCGGCTGCTACGACCCCAGTTCCGCCCGTAACGGTTTCGACTGCCGACACCAGGCCGCCCGCAACAACGTCATCACCGGCGATCACGTCGTCAGAAGCGCTGATATCGTCTTGGGCAAAAACGTCACCTTCGACTGAGAGCACAGACCCTCCGTAGGTGTTGGAATTTGTGATCGTGACCGTAGTATCGATGTAGATATCCCACTCTTGAACCCGTGCATTGTCCGTCTCTTCCGCGATCCAGACCTTGTTCCCGGCAAATGCAAAGCCGTCAGGGTCAATCAGATATCCGTCGCCTGATCCAGGCGCTGTGTTGTGACTGCCGATGGCCAGGCCAGTGTCAAGATCAAACACGTATAGGTAGCCGCTGGGCTTTAGTGCAAAGAGATACCCGTCAAAGACCTCGACATCCTCGTAGTAATCCGCACTCGGCCCAATTGCGGTGCCAGTGCTAGCCATTGTGCTAGTGTAGAAAACAAAAATCTTGTCGATGACAACGCTATCGTTTTCGCTCGCAACATATCCCAACACGCCGTCTATGTAAATCCCTGTCGGCTGTGGGTTTGACCAAGTAGGACCACTTAGCTTGTTGAGGCCGACTTCTGACACGTACACGCCCGCCGTGGTGAGTTTCTGAATTCTGTAATTTCCGAAGTCACAAACCCACAGATTGCCGTCTGCCTCAACCAGCCGCGCAACGCCATCGAACTCCCCGTCCCCAGTTCCGTTGGTTCCGAAGGATCGGATCGCCGTGCCGGTCGTCGAGAAGACGTACACGATGTCGTTGTCGAAGTCCGAGACGTAGACCTCGGGCGTCGCCGAAACGTGGATGTAGTACTGTGTACCCGCGCCCGTGATTGTCCAGTTGCGCACGTCTGCGCCGTCGAGGTCCAACACCTCCACCTTGTGCGTTGCGTTCACCGTCGTATAGAGCTCTGACCCGTAGTAGTCGATGTCGAAGCAATCATCGGTCCATTTTGAGTCATAGGCAAAATCCGGGATGCTTGTTGCGTCGATGGCAAAACTGCCCTCAACCACAATGTTTCCACCCACCAAGAAGCTGTCCATCCCAAGCGTGCCGCTCACCTCACCTGTTCCGAGATCCACCGCGTTTGACGTGGATCCTGTCCCGACGAAGATAGAGGCCGTCAGCGTGTTGGATACCTGCGCATCTGTCAGCCCGGTGCCTACCATGACCGCAGGGAGTGTCCCGGTGGTGTCCACAGTCAAGTCGATTGTGTCCTCGACCGCCAGCGTGCCCAGACCAAGGGACGTTCTTCCGGTACCCGCTACCAGTCCTGTTGCTCCGCCGTCCCACTTGAGCCTGTCGGTGTAGGCCGTGTCCCAGTTTGTGGAGTCCTCGACGGCGCTCTTCGAGAGCGTGCCGTCCGACAGGTCCGTTAGATAAGCGTTGAGCTGTTGGACATCAAGCGCTGTGCGCGCCGCGCTTGCCGTGGCTGCGCCTGTGCCGCCTTCGTTGATAGCCCATGGATTCGCAGTGTTGATCCAATCGGCTGCAATGGTTTCCCCTTCATTCAGGAATCCGACGTTCGCGCCATTCTCAAGAGCCGCCGCCGCCGTGTTGTCCACTGGCTCCATCTTAGTCGTGCTGGAGTTGTACTGAACGAAGTCATCTGCCGCAACTCCCGCCAGATCGATCACCCCCGTACCGCCAACCCCAAGGTCGGACTGAAGCGCAACCAGGCTGGCCGTGCTTACGGTGTCCCCGTTGCCGCATTCAAGGCTCGTGTTTATGACTGAGGTGTTTGACTCGACCACGTTCGATGTCTCGAAGTAACCGTACTTGTCGATGTATCCGCCGCCATCTGCGTCAGCGATGCCACCCCCGAAGTTCGCTTCCTCAATCCATTCCGGGTTTGTTGGCGCGGCATACGCCGTCCGAAGCTCTGCTACGAAGCCCGCGCCGACTACAAGCGCGACGACTATCAGAATCCCGATCAATGCCTCTGCGAATATGTCTCTCTTCGGGGTCAAAAACATGTCTATTCCCTTTCGGATTGTGTGTGTACCAGCGACCTGATCGCTTCTATGTACCTGTCAGTAGTTCCAGCGCCTTTGGCGGTATTGTAAAATTGTTTCCAGTAAATTGCACGATCTTTCTCGGCAGCGGGCACAGGGTCTGGGAATCGCATGTAATGAAGCCGCGCAAACAGACACGCCAGCCGGTCGCTTACGGCCACGGCTTGCAGGTGGTAGAGGCGGCTCGACCGCGCAAGCATCGAATCCAATAGCCAAGGCATTTGGCCTTCACCGCCCGGCCCGAGCAGCCACGCTTCACAGCGCCTATGCAGATCTTCACGTCTCCCCAAGTACTTCAGTGAGTCGTGAATGCTTCCGGCTTCGAGCTGCCACAGAGACCATCCGCCACCCGTGTTCGTCCAACTAAACCCGATCTGTCTGCGATGGATGAAGGCGGACTCTACTGCCGCTGTGCCCACCAGGAGCGCGGCCACGCGTCGAGCATATTCGTCCGAGGGCGGGGTCTTGCCGTAGACGCTCGCAGCACAGTCCATCGCGATTCCCTGAATCCTGAAGCATTGCTCTGTCATGGTGTGCTCCTATTGGTCCGAAAACGTTGCAGCCATGTCTATAACCGCATGCAAAACCGAAGGCGCACGCATTCGCCATCGCCCAAAACCACCAAGATAGAAGTCGTGAAACCAATAGGGTTCTATTAGATCTGGGTATGGGTATGGCTGTGGTATCACAACTGGAGAAAATGGCCCCGTATACTTAAACGGGTACCTTTCAAGAAATGTGCCTGACTCAGACAACCAAGAGGTCAGATGCAATGAAACCGTGATTGTCGTGATCTCTTGCGGGTGACTAAAGTCGATAGACTCCACCGTCTCTGGAGTATCATCCCCGGCGGGCAACACAATGTACTTTTTTGTTTCGTAGCTCTCGTAACCTTCAGGCAAATTGCCAAGATGGTCTCTGGTCGGTCCGTGTGTCATTTCCAGATTTACTGGCAGTCGCAAGTTCTGTGTCTGCTTTTCAGTGCTTCCAATCAGGCTGACTACCTCCCCTCCCAAAGAAACCGCCGCCACATCGAACAACACAGAGCTGCTTTCAATCTTCTGAACATCCCATTCGTATACGATTGGGAACACCGTTCTCTCTGTCTCGTGCCTCAAAAATGATGGGGATGTCCCCCCTTCGGGGAACGCTCCGAATAGGCTGATGCCCACATAGGAATCCACCTCACAGCGCCCTGGTGTCTCTTCTAGCGTTAGGCTTTTTCGATCAAATGCCTCCCATGCCTTCATGTCGAAGGATCCGTCCGTGTCGAGGCGGAGTTCATTTCCTTGCGGCGGGTCATCAAGCACGATCCATTCCGGAAATGGGGTTGGAAAAGGAAAGTGGATCGGGAATGGGCCTTCATTGGACTGGTTGAAATCATCAAGCGCCGGGTATGTGATGAACTCCCTATTGCGCGGTTGGACGTGTCCTGGGATGTCAACGAATCTATACCGCAGCAGATTCAGAATGTCACGCGCTACAACCCATGGCCTGTAGTCCTGCCATGACCGCGTATTGTTGTAGAAGTAATTGATGTCGATGTCTTCGCCCCACCTGGCGTAAACAGCCGACACGTCTACTGGGATGCGTTCGGTTGTGGCAGACGGATCGGTGAATCTTGGTATCAGCTGTCCTATTGCGACCCCCAGTCTGCCGAGGTTCCTTCGCAGCGCATACGAGATGGGATCGTGATACGTGAAAGGACCGACGAGCGGAAAGCCGGCCATGTCTCCCTCGGTTGGATAATACTTTTCGCCCGTCTCGTCTGCATTTATAAGCCACAGTGTCTGAGGGCTTCCGTTAATAAGCTCTTCCCGTTCGTTGACGGCTCTAGCCAAAGCCACAAATATCGACATCAGGTCTTCATCTTCTGGCTGAAGGCGATTCATCCGCACTTCACTCCAGTTTCCAGCAAACGGCCACGGCATCTCTACGGCTCCTCTGGTGGAACGTAATCATCGAAAGGAGGCCAGTTAGTCATGCACACGACATCCCCGTCGGTTGTAACAAAGTAAGCCCTGTCATCGTGCGTTGTGCAGAACTGGCCGGGCTCTATTGGGCCATCAATGCCAAACACAAGCGCTGACTTGTTAGAGGCTCTGCGTCGCGGCATGCCGCGGGGCGAAGAGTCGCCACGGGCATACTTGTTAAACGATTCCGTGCCGGGAGAGCCGTCCATTGATACCCGCTGAACATTGACCGACGGCAGAGGAATTTCGTCTAGATCTGCGATTGCTTGTTGAAGCGCGGCGACTGCTTGTTGAAGCGCAAGTATGTCGGCAGCGATACCATCAAGATTCCCATAATCTAATGCCGACTCCATGGCTCCCACGAGCGCGGCGTAGAGCGGATCGGCTATGTTTTCCAACGTATCGATCACGTCTTGCGTGCCGCCGGACTCACCTACGAACGCGTGCCCGTGGTCCCATCGTGCCGCAAAGTTCGTATCCCCATCGGAGCCCACGCTTGCGGAAACGGTCGGGTCTACCGGAGTGGGCAGGAACGCATCGTCTACCGGTGCCACAGGCGCGCCTCCGCCAGGCTGCGCCTGCGTAATTACGGTGTCAGCCATCCACTCGACCAGGCTCATCTCCAGATCGCCGAACTCCACCTCTACAATGTCCGGATCCAGGAGAGTGCGTGTCACCCGTACGATGTCGAAGCTCGCAGACCCGCCCGCTACCTCTGGATGCACGATGCGTGCCGAAGCCCCCACGACGATAGCATAGGCGCTCGAATACTCGTATTGTGCGAGCTGGCTTCGGTCTTGGACTACGCCCGCGAAACTCTGTCCCCCGTTCTGGCGTTTCGCTATCGTTTGCGCGCTGACATCCAACACGGCCTCTGAGCTTCGAAGGCTATCTATGGTCTCAGACCAATGGCAGGTCCCATGCTTCGTGATGCTTGCGGGCCCGCCCTCAACCCAATCATCGTAGCCGAGCAGATCGCCAGTTGCGTAGCGTGTTGTTCTTTGATATTTCAGGCTGCCGCGTGTCGCGACGCGGTTGCGCACGTCGGAGTAGTCGTCCATCAAATGCAGCTCTAGGAGATTTGCATCCTTCGTGTATTCGACGCTCTTCGGCATTCCGAAGGCTGCGTCTTCCCAGTAGAACTGACCGCGCCCGTTGATTCGGAAGGCACCGCCTACCATGCCGAAAAGCCGCATCAATACGCCAAGCCCGTTGTCTTCCGTTGTGACTGAGATGGGTCGTTTAAGTAAGCGGATTGTGTTGGAAATCCTGCCGACCTTCAGGATTGGAGAGTTTACATTCGCCCAGCCGAGTATGGTGTCGATGTATGTCCGAATTGTAGTGGTGGCAGGGAACTCTACGTCTGACTCGGGATGCGTTTTGCTTAGTGCGCTGAGCAACGACAGACATCCCAGCGTTACGAATTCGCCGCCATCTGCGTCCGAGTCGTAGGCCCGCTGCCAAATCAGAAAGCTCTGATATAGAGAGCCGTCGCGGGAGTAGACCTGGATCGCGTATGGCCGGTCCAAATACTCGCGATACGTGTCGCCGTACGATACTTTGAGCTGCAACTCCCATGCACCGTTCTGCGTTTCGGTCAACACGGCCTCGACTACTTCGGTGAGCTGCCCGATGATCCGAAGGTCGCCCGTGCAAACGTAGATGCTCCATGCCTCTCGGTTGCCGAGCTGCTCAGGTGTGAGGAATTCACCGCCGCCCGGCATTTGCCCGAGCGTCAGTGTCCCAAGTGTGCCCCCGATTGCCATTATCTGCGCACCCTCAAGTCAGTTATGTCCGCGTCCGTTATGGCCGATGTGGCTGCCAGCGTCAAGACACTTGCCAGCGCGATGCCTCCCGAACTCACGGCTGGGGTCGCCGGGGTTCCGGACTCTACGCCTGTCACTACGTTCACGCGGTCCAGAAGCCCGCCAGAGCCTCGCAGTAGCTCGATCACGTCTATGCGCTGCGTGGTCGCCGGGGCGACAATCACGGCGCTTGTGGCTTCCTCCAGGAGTCCCGCAACACGCCCGTCAATCCAGGCGTGGCCCGGCTGAATCAAGACTGTCATGGCCTGGGGCGCGGATTCGCTCACAAGTAGCTCGCTCGGTGCTCCGTCCGAGTCGTAGCGCGGTATATGATCCACGGATCCGTCCGTCATCTTGAGCAGCATCGCCTCGATGTTTAGAACGTGCTGCTTGAGCGCGTTTGCCTCGAAGGCGCCGTAAGCGAACACCAGAAGCTCCCCAGCGGCGATGGCGCGGGCTGTCGCTGTCCGAACGAAAGTCAGTGTGTCCACCGTCACGTCCGTTATCAGAACCTCGTCAGAGCCCTGCCATACCTCGAAGGTTATCCTGTCAGCCGATGCGGCGTTGACCGCCCGGGCGCTCAGCCATCTGCCCGCTGGGATTGTCGGGATTTCAAGACCCTCAGCGGCTTCGACCGTGCCTGTTGTGGCCACGGCCGTGATCGGAGCTGCAATGTTTAGAATCAGATAGTCAATGGCGGGCGCTGAGAGTTCCATAATCTATACCTTGTGCCGTTCGTTGAATGTTACGTCAAGCGTTCCGGCGACGTTCGTAACCCTTATGCTGTTCGTGACTCGGGGGAGCAAATATGGGAAGGTTTCGGCAGTGTACCCGATCACTGGCGTATAGGTTATTCCGTCGGCGCTCCGAGACACCTGGCGTGCCGCCACGTCGATCTTGAGGTAGTCGCCATTTGTGAGCGTCGAAGTCAGCGTGAGGCTTGTGCCGGCTGTCACGTTTTCTAACTTCACAAGTCCCGTGACCGTCGTCGCGTGAATGATGTATATGGGCTCGGCCCGCCACGTCCCGACAGCAAGGTATGTGGGATGCGTGATATTGAGAGTGTGGGGCGAAGCTGCAATTATGGACGTTGGGATCGTGGTGAGCGTGTTGCGCATCGCGAATGGGCTGGGGGCCAACCAGCCCATAGGGATCGTCTCTCCGGTGTCCCCCATTCCGATCAGCTCTGAATTCAAGACATCAACTGGGACGACATTCCAAAACCTGTCCGGCCATGGGTCGAGCTTCAGTGGTTGTGCCAGTTCGTAGTCGAGCAGATACTTGAGAGCGTCGAGCGCCGCCAGCACGTCAGCTCTCACGCTGCGCTGAATAGCAAATTCTATCTGGATATTTGCCTCGCCCGCTGTGCCTGCCCCTATCGCGGCGCCTGGGGTAACACCCTTTGGCTGTACCGATCTGCGCAAGGAGCCCGCCAGAGACGCGCTCATGAGGCTACAATAGTAGGGATCCGCCGTGAGGTCTATTCCTGCATATTCAAAAGCCATTTAGCTACCCACCCTTGCCGCCTCAAGTCGTACCACTCTACCGAACTCACGGCCCAGCTTCTTGATGTCCGCCTCTTCCCTAACCGTCATAGATCCGTGGAAATGGAACTCTTGGGCTGCATCCTGGGCGCGGTTTTCCAGGCGTGACCTTTCGCGTGACCCGCCGCTTCGGGTCGCAGAGAATCCGGATCCTGCGCCCTGGAGTATCGGCGCGGCTGCCGCAACGATTGCGTTACGCCCTTCCGCCATAGCTGCCTGTGGTCTCGGCAGGATGGCTCCCGTGGCGGACATTCCGTAATTGATGTTTTCCGCGATCCGCCCGCGTGCCTCGACGGCCACTCGCCCTATGGCCTCCCAATTGTTGCGCCACCCAGGCATCCACTTTGCAAAGCCTTGCTCTACTTGCTGTATGAGCGAAGGGCTGCCCGTCTGTGACGGGTCGGTTGCGTATTGCATGGCCTGGCGAAATGCTTCCGCCTCACGCTTCAGGTCTGCGAAGAATGCCTCATACTCGCCTTTCTGCATGCCCAGGCCGTTGGCTGTGGCTATGGCCTGCTTCTCGAAATTATCGATCATCGCGTCTGTGTCATCATTCATCAATCCAAGCTTGAAATCAGAAACGGCCTGTGCCTGTTTCTTTGCGTCTGCCCCTTCGACTTCCGCAGCCTTGACAAATTTCTCAAGCTGCGCGTCCTTCTCCGCGCCCAACAGCTCTGTGAGCTTCTTTTCGTGATCGACTATTTTCTCCGTCCCCTTCCTGTACCGAGACGCCTTATTCCGCGCCAGCCATTGCTCATGTGTGAGGACTTCGGTGCCATGCGCTTTCAGAGAGCTGAGGCTTGTTGATCTGTTTGTGGCCCACAAGTCGTCGCTATCCCGAATCTGAGCTTCTAGGCTCTGCGTTTGGGCGTCCGCGAACCACAACTGTGTTTCCTGAATTTCCGCAAGCCGTAGCTCTTCTTTGTACGCAGCCGCATCCTTTGCGTCCATGCCCGTAGCGATCCGATATTGTTCGCGGGCGAAAAACTCCTCCTCACCTGCATCACGCTCCGCCTGAAGCTGCTGCAATCGGCGAAGTGTAGAAACTGACGCGTCAAGCCCCTCCTCAAGCAATACGTTCTTGAGCCGCGCTATCTCACGTTCTTTATGTTCCGCCCACTCAAACTGATCGGAGCGCTCTTTGAACCAGTCTGTTGTGTACGTGCGCTCTTTCTCCACGGCCTCTGCCTTTGCAACGGCGACAACCTCGATACCTTCCAGTTCTCGGATCTTCGCTTCCCGTTCCGTCTCTCCCAGAAGGCTTATGTCAAAGATCTGCTGAGCGGTGATTCCAGATAGCGCCACGGCCCGCGCCTGTGCGTTGTCCATGCCCAGCGTCAGGCGCGCCTCTGAAGCCGCGATCAACTGCTCTCGCGTGAGTGCCGCGGCTATGTCGGCTTTGATGGCACCTTCCTTTGTGGCCTGGACTTGCCGGTTGATGTAGTCCGTGCGCTGCGCCAGATCCATCTCTTTCATGGCTTCGTTGCTCAGCACTATGCCTTTCTCTCGCAGCTTGGTGATGTACTTGTTTTGCATCTCGAAGGAATCGGCAAGGACTTCTGCACTGCGCTTATGGGCTTTGTTGGTCTCGTAAATTGCCTTCGCGCTTTGATACAGCTCGTATGTGGTGAAGCCGATAACTGAGGCCGCAATAGTGAACGCGCCAGCGGCGGCCATCGCTCCAGCAACGGTCACGCCGGCAAGCATTGCGCCGACGCCTGTTGCAGCGACGCCTGTTGCTGTGGTGGTTGCTGTGAGCGCGGCAAAACTTGTGCCTGTTGCGGCTACGGCGGTTGTCGTGGCAGCAGCGGCGGCAGTAGTGGTTGCGGCGGCGGTTGTGGCGGCGGCGCCCACAGCCGTCCAGCCTGTGGCCAGGCCGACAAGCCACCCCACAACCTTCAAACCCGCTAGGCCTTTCCAGACGGCGAAAAGAGTACTAGACGTTTTCAGTATGAGCCCGAGCGGCAAGGCCAACAACATGAGCCCCACAGCGATCTTCGTGATGGCTCCCCCGACCGGGGTCTTCACAAACCACCCAAATAGATTCACTATGGGCCTGAGCCATTCGATTGTGGTCTTTAGAATAGGCAGGAGCAATGCGCCCATGTCGATGGCCAGGCGTCGGATCGTTGCTTGCATCTGGTCGTATGCCAGCTTCGGGTTTTCCTTCTTGAACTTCTCCCACTCAACCATCATGTCGGCCTGTGCTGTCCCCATTCCTTCGACCGCCTGCTTGAACTTGGCGGCTCCGCCTTCGCTGGCCTGCGAAAGCATTATATTGAGACCCTCGACCGATCCGAACATGGCCGCCATCATGGTTAGTTGATCTTCACTTACGCTTTCGAGCCCTTTGTAAGTGTCCTTCAGGCCGGAGAGCTCTTTCTTGAATTCCTTTGTCCCGCCCTCAGCTTCCTCCATCGCCGCGATCTGCTCTTTCATCTTGTCACGCTGCTCTACGAGTGCTGGGCCTTGCTCTTGGATCTTCTCAGTTAGCTCCGCGACGAACCCACCCAGTCCTTTCGCCTTTAGCCCGCTGGCGGAGAAATCAAACCCCATGGCCTTCGACAACGCCGTCGCTTCCTTCGTCGGCTTCAGGATGGACGTAATGGCAGCCTTGAGTCCGGAGATGGCCTCACTCGTCTTGATGCCCTGACTTGTGGAGGTGGCGATGGAGGCAAATAGCTCCTCCATGGAGATACCGGCTTGAGATGCGATTGGGGCCACGCGGCCCATCACAGATCCAAGCTCACCGATTGTGGTCTTGCCCAGCTTAACAGCCTTCGTGGCCAGCCCCATTATGTTGCTGAACTTCTCTTGATCGTTGGCCCCTGCCACCGCAGCGCGCCCGTATGCATTCAGTAGACTTGTTCCAAGATCCAGAGCGTCCCCGGTCTTGCCGACACCGACCGCTGCCGCAATTGCGCTCTCTTCAAGGATTCCCAGCGCGTCGGCTTCTGATATGCCGGCAGAGAGCGCCTGATACATATCGTTCGTAGCTTGGACAGCATCTTGCCCCATGGCCTCGGAATAGTCGAGCACTCCTTCCGTGAGTGCCTCCATATTCTCGACGCCTAGCGTGCCAATGTTGCGCATGCCTGCATCAAAAGTGATGTTCGCTTTTATCACAAGACCGACCGCCGCCGCCGTTGCGGCCCCCACGGCAAGCATGCCTGTGCTGATCGTGCTCGATACGTTGCCAAAGGACTTCTTAGCGCTGGACTGAATGTCGCGGAATTCGCCCTTGACTTTGCTTATGCCCTTCGACGAATACAGGAGCCTCAGTTTCGCCAGGTCTGTTTCTGCTGCCATTGTCGCTCCTGTCTACACTGGCCCGCTGCGTCCGCCACGGCCCATGATTGCGCCGACGGGCATAACGCGTGCCTTCCCAAGTATCCGCCTATTCGCCGCCTGCATGCGCTCCCTCGCCATCGCATCTAAGACCATCCACACTTGTTCCCATCGCAGCTCGGCGGGAACCGCGAATGCCTTGACACCAACAGCCTCGCCGACGGTTCGGAAGATTCCTAGGAGCGCTAAGCCTTCGCCGCGTTTTGGACTGCGCCCGCCATCTCGGCTTGTGCGCCCAGGAACTTTGCGGCGATGGCGTTTTCTTCGGCTAAAGGGTTAGAGAACATCCTGAGCCGCGTAAAGGCGTGAATCATCTGGTTGTCCGTAGTGGATACCTTCAGAGCTTCTGTCTGCTCTTCGGTGAATTTGTCCGGGAAGAAAGCAAGGACCGTTTCAAACACCTTGTCAAGATACGCTCTGCGCTTCGTCTGCCAGTCCTTGCGGGCTTCCTTGAATGTTTCGTGCGCGGTGTCTGCGTCCCGCTGCGTTATAGGCCGCTCCGTGTCTGCCGCGAAGCGACGCACCAAAAGAAGCAGCGCTTCATCCGTTGTGTCTGGGTTTTGGAGTGCGGCGCGCAAATCATCGTCCACGAAAGCAGGGATACTCCCGTGCGTGGGGGTCGCGCCTTCAGCTCTCAGCGCCTTGCTTTCAAGCGACAATTCGGCGAGGGCTTCGTCCGCCGTTTGTGCCGCCTGCCTCTTGATGCGTGCCAGCTCACCGCGTAGTGACTGGTACAGCGCGGAGGCGCGCTGCATCGTCTCCATGCTCTCGTTGAGAGGGTCTTGGAGGTCTACCACTTCCTCTGCCTTTCGCATCCACTCGTCCGCGCTGGCAATGGTAAGGAGAGGCGCCTCGTGGCGCGTGCCTTCGGCGTCGGTGAATAGATGAACTTTTCGATTCATCATTACGTCTTCGTCCGTTCGCTCGAAAACCTTCAATTCTGACGTTTCCATAATAGGTTCCCTTCGGTTGTGTTTCGGGCCTCTCAATTCGTGTAAGGCTACGCGCCCCAGAAGTGACGCTTCGCCACAAAGTGGACACCGCCCACAATTACATCGAACGTGTCGAAGATGATCTCCGGCTCAACGATGTCGGTGTTGATGTACATCTCCTCGGATTCGATATTCGGGGAGACTTTCATGACCTCTAGGATGCCGACATCCGTCTCGATGGCCAGCGCCACATACGATGCCTCCACTCCCCGCGCCCGCAATGTTTGTACGTGCGCTGTTAGATCGAAATGGGGCTGCATGAAAGCAAGGTCATCCTCGCCCGTGTCGTAGAACGACATGACAAGGTTCTGGAGGGCTGCATGCAGGATGTGACGTTCGCGGGGGCGTGCGTCGCCGATCCCCATGATGTCGCGAACCGCGCCGCCCATTGCGGCCTTGACTCCCTTTTCCAGGTCTATGCCCGGCACGTCCGTCCAGGTGGCGCCGCCCGCCGTGCCCGGTGTCGTTTCTACCGGGACGGCGGTACCAGCGCCGCCCGTAAGTGACGCAGGATCCGTGGTCATGATCGCGATGTTTTGGTAGCCGAGATCGCGAATGAACGTGCATACGAACGGGCCACCCGCTGCGCCTGTGACACTGATATTGCCTTCGCCGATGCTGGACAGCGCTTCGAGCGCCGCCTCGACGGTTTCGCCGAGTGCGTCAAATGCGATGGCTGCGCTGGTCGCTCCGCCGAAGGTGGCGGTGAAGGTTCCGCCTGTGGCGTCCACCGTGACGGTCTGAATTTCATTTACAGGGGTTACAGACGCAGGCCATGTCTGGGGGGCGCTTGCCGCGATTGATGGCAAGGCGGCGTTCACCGCTGCGTATTTGACTGCTACTACATTGCTGATGGCCATTTTCTTCTCCTAATCGGGGGGGTTGATTACTGCGTCTGAGTACAGCAGTACAAAGGGCCTGACGCCTGACGGCGTCTTGATAAGGCTCCCGCTATTCACACCAGGCGTTGCGCCCAATAATGCGCCCGACGCCACTCGTTCGTTTGTTGCGATTCTAAGTTGTCTGCGTGCCGCAAGCGAGACCGATACGGCATCGCCTTCATCATCCGAGCCACCATAGCACCTAAGCTGCGCCCGGACTTTTGATACCGATGATCCGCCTAAAGACATGTCCGAGTCGATGACAATCACTACGGCGGCGGCGGCATGGTCGTAGCCTGTCGGAAGATCCGTTGTGTATACCCTCGCGCCAACGAGCGGGTATAGAAGCGATGCAACGGATACGTTCGTGGTTTCGAGTTGCAGGAACTCTGAGAGGACAAGCGCGGCATCTGCTTCTATTCCTAGATCTCTCATCTGAAAATCCCGCGTGCGTGAGTGACGGCGATCCCGCGCACCTTCTGGGCTACTGTCATGGCAGCCGGAAACAGAAACGGGCGGATCGCCTCTTGCCATTGAGCGTACGTGGCGGATGATACGACTGCCGCATCAAACCCTATAGGAAGCCTTGAGCCGTCCAGTATTGCACGGGTCGCGCCGAGCATATCGCCGGTCACCACCTGACCGCGATTGTCCCCGTCTTTATGCTGGAACGGAGTGTTGATGTTGACTTTTGCCTGGGCTTCTGTGGCCAAAGCTACCTCTCGTAGTGTGTGGCTTGAATGTTTGGCCAGCTTGATCAGAACAGCATCTCCGTCCCAGTCAATCTTGAAGTTCTTGTTCTCTGCCATTACGCCTGCCCCGTGACCAGAATGACCGGGCCCATCATAGACGCAAGCCGCTGCACAATAGGCCCGATAAACGTGTAGAGCCTCGGGCTTTCCAGGGCGATCCCTCCTGTGTGCGTCAACTCAATCCGATCATGCTGGTCAATTGTGGCTTCAATGTTGAAAGGCAACGAAAATCTTCCGGCCCCTTCCGCAGCTTCCTCGGCTCCGCCGCTCTCTGAGGAGCTGAGCCCCGCGAAGTTGCAGCGCGTCGTGTACTCGAAAGAGGGATGGAGTCCGTCATAATCCCCATACTCGTTTTTGACAGGTCGCCCGCCTCCCGTGACATCGTTCGGAACCACAAGCCGCTTGACGGTAGCCTGGTCGAAAAACGCACCGGTCCGAGCAAGCCTGATCGCGGTTGTCATCGAAGCAGGGATCGCGCTAGGAAGCAAGGGGGATGGAGCTTCCGGCAATTCAAACTCTGTGAATGGAATCCCTATGACAGACATTAGGACACCTCTATATCCTTGGTGCTTGTGCCATATGCGTCGTTTTTGTAAAAATGGATCGTGTAGGTGATACCTGAGTTCAGATACATCGGATATGCCCATTCACCCAAAGAATTAGTGGTGGCCTGACCGCGAACAACACGCCCGCCAGCGTCATATTCACTCTTCACGTATGCGCGTACATCAGCACCGTCAATCCCGTTCCCTCCTCCATCCAAATATTTCAAATCGCCACCACCAACGGCATCATTATCATGGTCTACCGCTACATCACCAGAGCCTGCACCACCCACGCCATCAAGCTGATCACTGAGCGTTTCAAGTGTGTCGCCGCCCGCGCCTTCTTTCGCGGTCTGCTCTCCGAACGATGCCGCAGCCACATGGTCGGCTATGGCCTCATCCCACACCGCGTCAGCAACGTCTGCGGCACTTGGAGCCGCGCCACTGGTCAGCGTCCGCGTGACAGCGGCCCAGACTGCTGTAGCGGTGTCTGCAACTAACGTCCCGAAACTGGTCAAGGTTCGAGCGCCCACGGACCATACGTCCGCCGCCGCGTGCGTCGAAAATCCCACCGCCGTAGCCCATGCTCCTTGATTGGTTTGCAGCTCGTTGGTGTCTACGAGAATCGCGTCTACGTTTGTATCCACCGTAGTCAGTGCGCCAGCCTGTGCTGCTGTCTTGGCTGCGTCATACGCGCCAGTCAACGTCATGGCGTCACCAGGGACAGCCGCAGTTCCCGCAGCATCCGGGACTACAACATTGAAGCCCGTGGCCTTCGATGCCGCTCTGCTTGCAGCGTCCGTCACCACCTCAGCAGTCACCGAAGCGGCTACGCGCTGCTCTGGTTCTGTGTATGCAATGACAGGTCGAATGGTGATGTCTGCCGTGGAGCTTGCCGCCTGCAGCACCACCAAGTCCGCGTTCGTCTCGGCCTGAAGCATGTCGAATATGTAAATGCCTGGTGCATCTGTCGCGTCTAGTTCTGTGGGATTCGCGTCATTAGTGGCCGCTGTGGCTGCGCCGTCCTTGCTAATCTGCGCTGTGATTTGTGCGGCGTCGCCCGTCTTCGGATCACCAGAGGCGTCAACGGCAAATACCGCAATCTTCTGCGCGCCTTTGTTTTTGTAGATTGCCATTGCTATGCTCCTATCGTCTGCGGTTCTGGCAGGTCTATCCCACCGCCAGAGAGCGTGCCGGTCTTCTCTCCATCGTAGTCAATCCACGTCACGCCGCTCTCTACCTCATCCAGTTCAAGTCCGACGGCCACGCCGCTCTCTGTTACCTCCGCCAGTGTGCCGCTGCTATACATGGCGGATACTCGCATGATTACGTATACTGTAGCGCCTGTTGTGTTCGCCCACGAGACGCTAAGATTCTGTTCGTTGGTGTTGCCTATGAAGTCGTCCGAGTCAAGTACAGCACCTCCGTAGTGCATGAGTAACTGTAGCCCAGCCGTCATGCTCGCATCACTCATTGTGCCGACTAGCGTAGCAAGTACGGTTGTGCCTGTCGGGACTGAATAGATAATTTGTCGGTATGCCGGAAATGCTGCATCTTCGCATGTGTGCGTAAAATTACCTGAGCCAGTAGCACGGGCCGTCTCGCCCCCTGCGGTTCTTGCGGATAGCGCGCCAGCTACACCGCCGTCGTTGGCCACTTCGTTATATGTATGGCCTGTATATGCACTGGTACACTCTCGCCATTTTATGCCTGTGCCGAAGGTTAGACCAGTGGCCAGAACTTGCCTAACTCGGCGAAAATGATATGAATTGCCCCCGAAGGCTCCGCCCCCTATCGTGTTGGCGTCGCACTGGTACAGGCCGACGGAGCAGCCGCTCGGCGAGCATGTGGTGATTGCGTTCGCGTGGCAGCCGTACAGGCCGCGGGGGCAGCCGCTCGGCGAGCATGTGGTGATTGTATTCGCGTCGCAGGCGTACAGGCCGCTGGTGCAGCCGCTCGGCGAGCATGTGGTGATTGTATTCGCGTCGCAATAGATCAGGCCGCTGGAGCAGCCGCTCGGCGAGCATGTGGTGATTGTATTCGCGACGCAGGCGCACAGGCCGCGGTCAAAATTGCGAACGCCTAAGCTGAGCACGCTGCCTGTAACGCTGTGAAGCCCATACGTGCCAGAGTCCGTCACTCCGGTCAGCATGATATTGCGCGACACCAAACTAACCTTAGAACCAATCACCTTAGTGGCTGCGAGTCCAGCGTCAAGTGTGACATAGGAACCTCCGCCATCGTTGCCCGTGTTCACTATCGCAAACTCTTCGCTTACCCTGGTAGCTGCATTGTCTA
>Ga0208904_1000265_pt1 | contig 45894 bp, 79 predicted proteins | sample AntAceMetag02UKB_FD_184774 | JGI IMG/M metagenome (GOLD analysis project Ga0208904, IMG submission 184774) | Saline lake microbial communities from Ace Lake, Antarctica - Antarctic Ace Lake Metagenome 02UKB (SPAdes) (version 2) | ecosystem: Environmental > Aquatic > Non-marine Saline and...
AAAAGATAATCAAAAACAAATAATTTATAGTAAAAAACCCGAAGTTGTTGAAAAAAGAAAGATTAGACTAAAGAAATACAGAAAAGATAATCGAGAAAAAATAAGTAAATATTATAAAAAGTATAGGCAAAAGAAAAGCTACAAAGATAAAAATAGGGAGTTGAATAAAAAAGACAGGATTAAGCATAAAAAGCATTATGATGCAAGAAAGTTAGCGCAGCTAATCCCTATCCAAAAAAATAAACTATGTGAGGTATGTAATCAAAGACTTACAAAAGAAAGACACCACAAAGATTATAACAAACCATTAGAGATCATGTTTGTTTGTATTGTCTGTCATAAAAGATTGCATTGTAAAGATTAGAAGATATTTATTTATCAAAGCAAAATATCTGTTAGATAAAACTCAAATAATCTCCGAAACTGATTATTCAATTTCATTTTTAGTAGGAGATTTTCATGTTACACTTAAATATCAGAATCATCGGTTGATCGCATTATGCGAATGCAAGGCAGGAAGTTTAAATCAACCATGTGCGCATATATTATGTGCGATTACAAAATTAACAAATAAACAAAATGAAAAAAATATGTAAAAATTGTAAGAAAGAATTTGAAGCAGAAAGCAGATAAGAAATTCATAGTTGCTATTGAAGTAACTGATTAAAACATGAAAACAATAAAAGAATTAGAAGATGAATTGAAAGTATTAAACTCAGATAGTCATGTTAATTGGGTATTTTGTATTGCACATAATAAATCAAAACTACAAGCACTAAAAGATGTGTTAGGGTTGATTGATGATTTAGAGAAAAGCCATGGTAAACATTGGTTTATTAAAGAACTAAAAAAGAGGATATCAGGATGAAAACAATAAAACAATTAGAAGCTGAAATTAAAGAAGATACAGATATAATAGCAAAAAGCTTTATTTATGAACATATAACTATACTAAAAGATGTGTTGGGGTTGATTGATGATAAATTATGTATCTGCCCTTCCTTTAGAGAATGGGAACAAAGACAACCAGCTCATTATATTGACTTAACAACTGAATTAGAGAGATTTGTCTATTGGATTAAGGAAGAACTAAAAAAGAGGATATTAGGTAATTAAAATGGTATTTAATCATAAAGTTTGGTATCAAAAAAATAAAAACAGATTAAAGAAGAGGGTTAAAGAAAGGAGAGATGAGAACTTAGAAGAAGAAAGAGAAAAAGATAGAATTTATTCTTATAAATATTATGAGAAAAATAAAGAAAGAATAAAAGAAAAGAAAAGAGCAAATCCTAAAAGAAATTTAAAGAATATTAAAACTTATAAAAAGAAGAATATATTAAAAGTTAGAGCAAGAGATAATGCTTGTAAACAAATTAAAATTCCAAAAAATCAAATTTGTGAAATTTGTAATATTAATTTAGCAACTCAAAAACATCATTCAGATTATAATAAACCTTTAGATGTTTTATTTGTTTGTATAAGTTGTCATTCTAAATTAGATAGAAAACCATTGAGGATAAATGGAAATTAAAGAAATAATATGCCCAATTTGTAGGAAGAATTTAATGTATTTAAAACATGATTATCTTCCTGGCTTTGCACAAAAAATTCCGTCTAAATGGGTTTGCTCAAATTGTGTAGTCACTTATCAATATGGTTGGTTTGAGAGATTCACTCAATATGAATTTTTAGTTTTAAGAAGTGGTGCAACTGCGAAGCAATTTAATAAATGGTTAAATAATTTAGAAAGAGATAAGAAATTCAAAAATAAACTTTCAATAATAATAAAAAATGGTAGAAAAATTATCAAATAAACAAAAAAGAGTATTGAAAGAAATGGTAGAATTTACCTGTGAGGGGTGTCATAAAAAGTTTGATGAAAATCAATTACAAATTCATAGAAAAAAAAGAAGGGTTGATGGTGGGAAATATATTCCATCAAATTGTCAAATATTATGTGAAGAGTGTCATAAAATGAGGGACTTCATATAATGTTATTTTCAAAATGTCCAGATTGTGGTAAATGGAAATTATTAACAAAACATAGTAAAACAGGAAGTCATAAACCACCATACGTTTATCTTTGTCGAGATTGCCACGACAAAAGAGAGGGAACTAAACAAAAAAGAAAGAATTTAAGATTCCAAAAAGGAAGTGGAGGAAAATATGCCAAAGGAACAAGAAGAAAAAAAAGAAAATGAATGAACCAAAACAAACTTATGAAGAACCAAAACATTTAAATAATCTCATTTATTGCTTAATTAATGGTAAACAAGATATATTTTACTGATGAAGATAAAAGAAAATCTAAATGTGAGGAAGCAAGAAGATATAGAAAAAGACATCCAGAAAGAGTAAAAGAATATCAAAAGAAATATAGCAAGACTAAGGGTGCAAAAAAGATTTATAAAAATTGGAGAGATAAGAACCCAGATTATGATAAAGAATATAGAAAGAAAAACAAAGAGAAAATAGCACAACAGAAGAAAGAATATAGTTTAAAAAATAGGAAAAAAATTAATAAATATTCAAATGATTATCAAAAACAACAAAGAGATGTTTTAAGAAAACTTATAGCACAAAAGTGTGAAGATTGTGGTGGAGATAAAAAATTATGTATTCATCACAAAGATAGAAATCATCAAAACAATAACCCAAAAAACTTAAGGATTTTGTGCAGAAGTTGTCATGCGAATGAACATCTTAAAGATAAAATAAGGAACAAAAATGGACAATTCAATAGAAAAATTTGAGGAGCCGTCAGAACTGACGCCTAATAATGTGTGTTATTATTCTACAACATTTAAGGGATTAAAAATCTTAGATGAAACTGGGGTTTGGAGGACTTATTCAATTAGGCTGAAAGCAAGAAGATTTCTAAGAGAAAATTGTATTAGTTATTCTAAAGAGAAAAAATGTTATCAATGTGGCCCAATTAAAGGTTACAACAAAACTACCTATGATATGAGTGCATTAAAAGATAAAAGTTTTGAATGTTCATGTCAATTTCATCAGACGGTAGTCAAACAACAAAAGATACCAGGACTTGTATGTTCTCATGTATGTGCGCTCAAAATGATGTTAAAGATGTGGAATCATAATCGTAGGAGAGATAAAGAACTTTATCCAGAAAATTACTAAAGGATGAAAAAAATAATAATAATAAATGCAACAGGGAATTACCTTATAGAAATCCCTTTCTTTGGAAAAATTAAGTGGAAAAAGTTACCAACTTCTAAAATAAAAGGTTGTAAGGTTGATTTAGTAATGGTTGATGAATTAGTAAAATCTAAATAGTATAGTTTCTTAATTATATTGAATATCCATCGTTGGACCCAACATATTAAAATGGTAAAAATAGGCGAAATTGAAAAACTGGGTGAGGAAGCTCAAAAAATTGCAATAAAACTTAAAGTTGAAGGAGTTTCTCACTCAGCAATCGCCGCAAGGCTAAACGAAGAATTTAATGCAGATATAACAGAAGACCAAGTAGCAGGATATTCTAAAAGAAATAGATCTAAAACATTTAAAGTAATGAAAGAAGAACCAAACTTCGATTTCAAAATGGCTAAATATACTTTTAATACTATTGACCAATTAAAATTTTTAAATCATAATATGTGGGAATTCTTTTTAGAGATTAAGAAGAATCCAGAATTAAAAGATAAGATAATCAAATGCACTAAATGTGGTAGAAGATTAGTTCTTCAATATCAAAGTTATGGATTATTAATTAAAGCTGCAGACCATATCCTTAAACAGATAGAACATCAAAATAAGTTAATGGGAAGACTTAATGATAAAGGAATTACAATTAATTATAATATGGTTGATATGAGTAAAAAAATACAAAATGTAATGCCTAATCTTGTTCACGATTTAGAAAGAAGTGGGGATATTAAAATTCTTAAAAAGAAAAAATATAAAGAGAAGTATAATTAGAGTTCTTCTAAAACTTCTGAATTTGAGTAGTTATTTTCATAACTTTCCTCAATTCCTACATCTGTTCCGAAACTATCTTGAAAAACACCACATACTACTAATAAAATAGATTATTGACTTAATCATTTGACCATTTCTGAAATGTTTACAATATAAATAAAAACTATAATCATTATAAGGGTAACAACCTAAACTCATAGCTGTCCAAAATGAACCAATAAACATTAAGAATAATGTTCCACCAACAAAATACCAAGCAAACTTACTCATCAAAACCTACCTTTTTTATCTCTTTTCCTATCCTTAAAGCACTATGTAATTTATTTAGAGCTAATTTCTTCATACGATAATCTTTATCATTAGCATATCTTTCTCGCATTTTAGCTTTAATCTTTTCACTATTCTTTAAATAATATTCTAAATGATGTTTCAAAATCTTCTTTTTATTTTCTTCGTAATGTTTAACCCTATAATCTCTCATAGCTTTCTTACCTTGTTCAGAAGATCTATACTCTTTTTTATGCTGTTTAACATTATCTTTATTCTCCTCATAATACTTTTTACGATAAGCCTTACTTTGTTCTTTATGTTCTTTACGATATTTCTTATCATATTCTTTTTTGTCCATAGTATTATTAGTGGTAGAGTGTATTTAAATCTTTTGAGTGTCCAAGAGCATACGTCCTCTGCTTGAGATGGTTATCATTCCTTTTCTGATTAAATCACTCTCTATATCTAATTTTATATAATCCTCAGAACGTCGTAAGACAAGAGCAATATTTCTTACTCCTGCTTTCTCAACCTTTCTTAAATAAGCTATATAATTCTCTTGGTCTTCGGATAAACCACTTTCCCAATTAATCTTCATCATGTTTAAGACCTTAATTAGATTATCTTTATTTCTATTTCCATACATATCCATATATTTAATCAATTTTTTTAAGATTCTGATGTTTAATGTGTATCTCATTAAAATGGTTAAGCAATCTTCGTTTAATCCCATCTTGTTTAATATCTTTTTAGTCATCACCTCATTTGGCTCATCGAATTCAATTCTCATTAATCTATCGAGTAATGGTTTAGGTAACCCTTCAGGTTCGGTTGTCGTACATATGAAAATTGCATTTATTTTTTTCTTTCCTCCATCTATATATAATTCTCCATACTCAATAACTGGATAAATTAACTCTGCAACGTTGTCTCTCATTCCGTGAATTTCATCAATACATACAATCGCATTCTCTGGAAGATTACTCAAAATTTCTAAAACCTTTAACTTACTTTGATTACCTGCCATATAAACATAAGGTCTTTCAGTTTCACAAGCGATCATCATAGAAGAATAAGTCTTACCTGTTCCGGCGTAGCCAGTAAATAAAAGATTATGTATTTCTCCCTCTTTAATTCGCGTTAAAACCAACTTTACAAACTCTTCTTGCTTAGCTGAATAAACTACATCTTCAAAATGAGGGTTATTAAGGATTTCTCCAATATTACCACTACTTTCAATGTCATCAACGAAGTCCAGTTTATGCCCTTTATAGTCTATTATCATCTTTCTAATTTAACAAAGTTTAATGTTTTTGGTAAATTTAACCCCCAAGTAAACCAAGCAGTAGCAAACCAAGATCCTGAGCCTTTACCTGAAGGAGTTTCAAAATTAATTCTTTTATCAAAGAAAATAACTTGAATCCCATATTTTTTAAATAAATTTTGCCTCTTAGCAGTTTCAAAAGTGGTTAAAGGAAGAAGCAAAGCAAAAGGTTTTCCAATCTTATAACATCTCTCTAAAAATTCTTGTTTTAATGAAAAAGGAGGATTTGTTATAATACAATCAAACTCATTATATTCTGGATTCCAATTTAAAAAATCATACTCTTTATCATAAATTATGTCTGTTGCTATCACTTCAAATCCCTTTAATTCTAATTCTTCTTTAAGATTCTTCTTACCACAGGCACATTCCCAAATAGTCCAATCTTTATTTAAAAAAGGAATTAAGGGCTTTAAAGCTAAAGGAGGTGTTTGAAAATCGTTTGAATTTCCTTGCTTCATTGGTGGTTGATTCGATTTCCTCATTTTTTGTTTTATCACATTTATTACTTTACTACTATACTACTTGGCAAAAAGCCAAAAAAAAATAATTATAAATCTGCGTTATTACAACACTCTATCTGTGCTACATCTATACAAGCAAAAACATCTGCGATCCTTAACTTAACATAGTTATGTAACTTTTCCCTTAATTCTTCTAAGGCAATACAACTATCGCAATTTTCACAATGAGTGATTAGTTTATCTTTTTGAGAACCCATCTTAATTCCGATATCTGGACAAAACTTCATCATCACAATCTACAAGTAGTTTAATTGATTCTCTATTATGAATTTTATTACCAACATTTTTAACTTGTTCATAGTTTTGATCTTCTTCCATAGACTCAACATAAATACACCAATCATCAATAAATCCCTTACAAACAACAAATTTTAATTGTTTTTTATCATCTCCCCAACCATAGAGATTTATTTGTTCATCAGTAGTTATTCCTTGACCTAAAATTTTATCTCCTTGACCCTCTAACATTTCTTTTGTTATTTTTATTTTAGTCATTTTTATGTTTTGGACAATCACAATTAACACCTACACATAAGTGTTCTTCTTTACAATCTATTGGACAACCTTTTTCTTGTTCTAAAAAGCAATCTTCACATACATCTAAATCATCAATCTTATCCATAGCAACATAATCAGAGTCAAACTCTATTTCACATATTGTACATCTAAACATACTCATTTTAGATCTAAACTTGCAACAATAACATTTATGTCTTGATTTGCAACCTTTTTAAATTGCTCCTTAATGCCGACAGGCAAAGAGCTACTATCAGTTAAAACCTTAAATTCTTCTAAATACATTAATTCGTTTAATTGTTCCATTTTACCTCCTTTCATTTGGCTTGTGCCTTGAATATAAAAGAAAAAAGGAAAAAAAATAAAAATAAATTATCCTTTATTCTGTGTCCGAAGTTTCTTCATCAGAAGTTTCAGCAGGTTTTTCTTCTTCTTTAGGTTCTTCGGCTGTTTGAGTTTCGTCTTTTTCTTCAGCCATTGTAAGTTTTAAATCTTCTTCAAATACCTCTCTTAATTCATCTAATACTTCATCATATTCATAATAGTTTAATTCTTTATCCATTTTGAGTTAGGCGACGCAGTCATAAACCACGCCACTCTATTGTTAAGCAGTAATAAGCAACCTTTTGCTACCAACTTATTTGTATGTGTGCTAATCAATTCCTTACTACAAGCTAATAAGAAGAAGAATAACCCACTTATAAACCTTTTTATCCTAATCTTTATTATTAGTTACTATTACATTACAACACTAAAGATACTTATTTCATTACTCTATAAAGACAATACTCCATAACTTAACACTAACCAATACTATACCCTAATTTTTATTAGAGGATATTCTGTAATCATAAGACGAAGTCATAAAGCAATAACAATAGAACAATAACAAATCATTATTAATATATTATATAATTATTAATGATAACATAGCTTACAAATATACTTCTATTTCCTTAGTGTATGAATATACTTCTATTACCTTAGTGTATGGGTTATTTATAGATAATTACCTATTCATAGGTATAAACTACCCACAATAAGCATAGTGCGAACAATAGACACATAAAATATAGAGTATTATAGGGTAGGGCTTGTAATCTTATGTTTTATAGTATCCTTATCTAAGGAGTCTTATAATATGGATGTAATTTTTAAGTAATTAGTAGTAAATGGTAAATTAGGGTAATATTTACCATAAAATGTAAGTATTTACCTAAAGGTTTATATAGTTGGAATAATATAGAATATAATGGTTTTAGATATTACAAGTAAATTATGCAAAGAATTAAGTGATATTTTAGGTAGAGATGTTGAAAGGGTAATTAATAAAGATAATGAATTAAGGATAATATTTAAGAATGATTTTAATAAAGAATTAGATAATTTAATTTTTAAATATGCTGGTTGTATTTCTCATAGTAATAAAGAAGCAAGAGAAGCATCAGAAACTTTACTTAATATAATCCAAAGAGATTTAGATAGTTTAAAAATATCCCATGAAAAATTTTTGCGCAATAGAAATAGAGAGATAGACGTTTATTTATGGAAAATGAATATCCCTAACGAGATTAGAGATAAAGTTGAGGAGATAATGAATGGCAACTAATCTAACTAAGAAAGTAGTAAAGGTAAAAAAATTACAGAAAGTAGGAGAAAATAGTCTTAGTGTAATAGTCCCCTTAAAATGGATCGAGGAAATGGGTTGGAATCAAAATACAAAATTAGTCCTGGAATTTTTACCTCATAGGAAAATGATGATATTAAGTGAAGATGTAATAGGGACAATAGGTGGAGAAAAGGTTCATATTACTGATGAAGTTCCAGACCCAAATGACCCAAATTTAAGTATAATTAATAATGGTAAAAAAGACAATAGTTTTAACCCAGTCTGATATAGATTATGTTTGGGAATATGCAAAAAGATTAAAATCTAAAGGCGCGAAAAGAGGGGATTTTTCAAAAGGACTTAGATATATAATAAACGAACACAAAAATGGAAAGAACAATAGAACAAATTAAGAGTGATTTAAGATATGAAAATGCTGAGGGAACTCATACCTTTCATATGTGTAAATGCAATCAAAGAGGATGTAGAGGGAATAAATGTCAAATATGCTTAGAGGAAGAACTAAATGGACGAAACAAAAAATAACCACATACAATTAGCTATAAATTTTTGCGACCTAATTAGGAGTACATTAGGCCCAAGAGGTATGAATAAAGCAGTTGTGCAAGGAACTAACGCAATCTTTACTAATGATGGTTCTACTATTGTTAATTCTATTAATGCAAAAGACCCAATTATCCAGTTGTTTAAAGATTTAGCAAAGTCTCAAGAAGAAGCTATTGGTGATGGAACAACTACTTCTGTTATATTAGCAGGACAATTACTTAATAATGCCTTACAATTAATGAATAAAGGGATACACCCAACCACCATAATAAACGGATATAGTTTAGCTAAAGTTGAGTCTATGAGATATTTAGACGAACATTGTGAAAAAGGTGATAAAGAGAAAATAATCAAGACTGCTTTTGGAAGTAAAGTGAGTAAAGACATAATTACTCATTTGACTAAAGTTATACTTGGTATAAAAAATTATGAGGAATTAAAAACATATAAGGTAATTAATGCAGACCCATTAGAAAGTAAAATATTTAAAGGACATGTTTTTGAGGGTTTTACTATAAACGATAGAACTCCTAAAAAAATTGAGGGAAAAATTGCATTACTTGATTATAGGACTAACGTAGATGCTACTGATTTTAAAGTAAGTCAAGTAGATGAATTGAAAAAAATTAATGAATATGATAGAACATACAAAAAAGATATCATAGACAAATTAGCCGCATGCAATGTAAATTTACTTTTTTATACTGATACAAACCCAGAATTTGAAGCCTACTTAACCGAAAAAGGAATTACTGGAATAGTAGTCTACAAGAGAGAAGAAATTGATGGAATTACTCAAGCTTTAGATTTAAAGGCTACTTCTGACCCAAATAACATATTCGTAAAAGAGGGAGTAGTAGAATATGAAAAACCGGAAACAATTTATGTAAAAGGACAAACAGAAACATTGATACTTAAAGGTTCTACTCAACAAGTGTTAGACGAGATTGAAAGAGCAGTTCATGATGTTATTTCACTCTTTAAACATGATACACAAGTAGTAATTGGAGCTGGTGCAATTGAAATTGAATTAGCTAAACAAATTAATCACTTTGCTAAGACTGTGGGAGGAAAAGAGCAATTAGCCATAGAAAAATATGCCGAAGCGCTTGAAAGTATCCCATTAATCTTGGCAGAGAATTGTGGACATGATGCTATTCAAATTTTAACTATTTTGAAAACAATACATGAAGAAAACAAAGATATAGGTGTTGATATGGTTAGTGGTGTTTCTGATGCAAGAGAAAGAGGTATTCTTGACCCAGTCTTAGTTAAAATCCACGCAATAAATTCTGCCACAAATGTAGCCAATCTTATTCTTAAAACAGATAAATTACTACTTGGTGAAAATGAAAGTTCTGATAACGGGGATTAGTGGCTTTGCTGGGTCCCACTTAGCTGAGTATGCTTTATCTAAAGGACATGAGGTTCATGGAACAACCCGATGGAGAAGCAAGTTAGAAAATCTGGAAGAAATTAAAGATGCTATTAAATTACATGAATGTGATATAAATGATGCTTTCGCTTTGAGAGATATAATCAAAAAGGTTAAACCAGATTATATATTTCATTTAGCTGCCCAATCCTATGTTCATTCATCATGGACAGAGCCATCTACTACTTTACGAACAAATATCATAGGTGAGTTAAATCTCTTTGAAGCAGTAAGGAGTATCCCTGGATATAATCCAAGAATACAAATTGCTGGTTCATCTGAAGAGTATGGGCATACTGATGTAGAACTGGTAGAAGACTCACCTCTACGCCCACTGTCACCCTATGGCGTGAGCAAGGTTGCCCAAGATTTACTGGCTTTTCAATATTTCAAAAGCTATGGTATGGATATTGTAATAACAAGAGGATTTAATCATACAGGCCCAAGACGTGGAGAAGTTTTCGTTTGTTCTACTTTTGCTAAACAAATAGCAGAAATAGAGAAAGATAAAACTAAATTACCTATTATCTCTGTTGGAAATTTGGATGCAGAAAGAGATTTCACAGATGTAAGAGATATGGTAAAAGGTTACTGGTTAGCATTAGAAAAAGGGAAAGCTGGAGAAGCCTATAATATATGCTCTAATAAAACAATCCCTATAAAAAATATTCTCAGAAAATTGCTAACTATGAGCAAAAGGAACATAACAATAAAACAAGACCCAGAAAGAATGCGTCCAAGTGACTTGAAAGTTTTATTAGGAAATAATACTAAATTCTGTGAAAAGACTGGTTGGAAACCTACTATTCCTATTAAACAAACATTAGAAGATTTATTAAATTATTGGAGAAATAAATGAAGTTTTCAGATGAAGTTGCAATTATCTTGAAAAAGCATACTAAGGTAGTATTTGGAATTACTGGTGGAGCAGTTATTAATATTCTTGATTCAATTCATAAATATGGACCAACGTTAATTCCCATGCACCACGAACAGGCATGTGCTATGGCGGCTGACGCTTATGCAAGATTAACAGGATTTGGATGTTGTATTGGAACAAGCGGCCCAGGAGCAACTAATTTAGTTACTGGAACTTGTTGTTCATGGTTTGATTCTATTCCTGTTTTGACTATTGCTGGGCAAGTGCCATCCTCTCAATTAAAGAGAAAAAGCCATTTACCTTATGTTTCAGAAGTTAGACAAAATGGTTTTCAAGAAACTGATACAATTACATTATTTTCATCTATTGTAAAAAACTCAAGATATTTACAAAATTTAGATGATTTAGAAGAATCAATAAATATATGTATGGAGGACAGAAAAGGCCCAACCTTTTTAGAATTTTGCGATGATACCCAAAGAAAAATTTCCTGATTTATTAGTTGAAGCTAAAAAGCCAATACTTATAGTTGGAAATGGATGTAGAAATAGAGAATTAATTGAGAAATTTAATATGCCTACTTTTCTTACTTGGGGCGCGATGGATGTTCTTCCAGATAATCACCCATTAAATTTAAGAGATTTTGGGATTACTTCTAATCGCGCAGCAAACTTTATCCTAAAAGAAGCTGATTTAATTATTGCATTAGGAACAAGATTAGATACTCACGAAGTAATGGGAGATTGGAGAACAGGCAAATTAGTTTCTATTGATATTGATGAAAGTGAAATACACCCAGATGCAGATATGAAAATTTGTCTTGATGCAAATTCATTAGAAGATTCTTTTGCGACATATTCATGGCCAGATTGGCTTAAAAAGTGTAAAGAAGTTTTAACATGGCATAAACAAGATACTATCCCTTACAGATTTATTGATGAATTATCAAAGGAAGCAAAAGAGAATGCAGTAATAATTACTGATGCTGGACAAACTCTTACTTGGACTATGCAATCTTGGAAAGTAAAAGAGGGCCAAAGGCTATTTTCTGCATTTAATCACTCACCGATGGGTTATGCAGTTCCTGCAAGTATTGGGGCTGCTTTCGCAAGACCAAATGAACAAATAATTGCTATTACTGGGGATGGAGGGTTTCAAATGAATATACAAGAATTACAAACCATTAGAGGTTATTCTTTACCAATTAAGATTTTTGTTTTAGATAATAATGGTTATGGAATGATAAAACAAACTATTGCTGATTGGCCTAAATTCTTAGAAAAAGGAGTTGCATGCGAACCTTATATGGCTAAGTTACAAAATGTAGCAAAATGTTACGGATTAAAATATGTTAATATAGAAAATACAAGTGATTTCTGGAAGATTCCGATTGCATTAGAAGAAACAGAACCTACATTAATTAGAGTAAGTATTCCAGAATTTTCTAAGATTAAACCTAAATTAAAGTTTGGAGATGAGATGACAGACCTAACACCAAAACTAACTCAAGATGAAAAAACTAAAATTAAAGAAGCTTTACAATAAAGATTATTATAATGGTAAAATTAAGTAAAAGGTCTAAACGTCTGACAGGTCAAATGATGTTTCAAATAAAAGCAAAAGCTACTGGAAAGGATTTATTACATTTTGAAATAGGTGACTCTTGTTTTAATTCTCCTAAACAAGTTAAGAAAGCTTGTGCTAAAGCATTAATTTATAACAAGACACATTATACTGACCCTCTTGGATTACCAGAATTAAGAAAGAAGATTGCAGAAAAACATAAGGTTAAAGTAGAAAACGTTGCAGTATGTCCTGCTAACTTTGGAATATTCGCAGCTATGAGTATCTTATGTGATAAAGAAGTTGATTATCCAGAACCTGGATTTCCTACATACAAGGCGGTAGCAAGCTACTTAGGATTAAAGAAAAGCAAAAAAGCTAAAGTAAAGATTGCTAATTGGCCTAATAATCCTACTGGTGAAAATACAGGAACTATTGATGCTGATATTTTGATAAGAGATAATGCTTATGACGAAATTGTTTATGATAGTGGATGGCGTCAATATTCTTATGAAGATGTGATAGATATTTATTCATTTTCTAAAACTCATGCAATGAGTGGATATAGATTAGGATATATGATTGGGAGTAAGGAATTTATTGAGAAAGTTGGATTGCTTATTGAAACTACTTATTCTTGTTTGCCAGAGTTTATTCAGTATGCAGGGATAGAAGCTTTGAAGATTTCTGGATATAAAATGAAAGAGTTAAGAAAAAGAAAAGAGATGATGTATGATATTTTACAATGGTATTATGTAATCAAGAAACCAAAAGGTGGGATTTATCTTTGGTGTCAATGTGATGAGGGAGATAAAGAGTTTGAGAGATTATTAAAAAAAGGAATAGTATGTTGTCCCGGAAGTGTATTTGGAAAGAAGAATTTTATTCGTTTCTGTTTCGCAAAGCCAATAAAAGATATTAAAAGATTAGGAGAATTACTATGAGAGTTACAATCGTTCATACAAGCAAAGATGATTTAACAAAATGTTTAGATAGTCTTAAACGATATTCTCCAGAACTACCAATAGATTTTTTGAAAGTTGAAAACCCTTCTGAAACAACAGACCCATTAATTGAATACAATAAATATTTTGAAACTATGAAAGATGATATTATTATTTGGCATCCAGATATGATTGCTAAACCTCATTGGTATGAAAGAGTTAAAGTATATTGGAATTATTTTGATGTTATTGGATTAAAATTACTTTATCCAAATGGATTGATTCAGCATTTTGGTGGAGCAATTAGGCCAGACGGCGGAGGCTGTCATCCCGAACAATATCTTTTAAATATTGGATATACATATCCTCAAGATGTAGCTTATGTCACAGGGCCAGGAACAATTATAAAGAAGAAAGTCTTAAAAAAAATAGGTGGTTACGATTTACAATTCATAAAAGGATTTTATGGTGATGCTGATTGGTGTATGAGAGCAAGAGAAGCTGGATTTAAGGTTGGAGTAATTCCAGTAGAAGCAATACATGAAGAACAAGAGGGCGGAAGAAGTAAGGAAAGAACCACAGAATTACTAAAAAAACATCACCCAATATTCGTAGCAAAACATTTGGAGGAATTTAAAAAATACAAATGATAAGCAAACAATTTAATTATGCAGAAATGTTTTTAACATTAGGATGTAATTTGGGTTGTTCTTATTGTATAAATGATGTTGATGGTGTAAAAAGAGATAGAGAAGAATTATCTGCAAAAAAATGGGCAAAGGCGATAAATAGATTTGATTGGAAAATTCCATTAACATTAGGTGGAGGAGAACCAACAATGCATAAAGAATTCTATAAATTACTTAACTTAATTAAGCCAGAAGTTAATTTAGAATTATTAACCAATCTTACCTTTGATCCAACAGAATTTATAATGAAAACTAAACCAAAAAGATTTACTAAAGGACATGGAGCATATAAATCAATTAGGGCTTCTTATCATCCAGAAAAACATAATCCTATTTCCTTAGTTAATAATGCTCAGATACTCCAAGACAATGGATTTAAGGTAGGGATATTTGGAATTAATCATCCAGCAAGTATGAAACCTAATATAGAGATGGCAGAATGGGCAAGAGATAAGGGAGTTTATTTTTTTATAAAAGATTTCTTAGGAGAAATTAAAGGACATAAATTTGGTTACTTAAAATACCCAGATGCAGTTGGGAAAAAAGAGGGAGAAAATGTTTTGTGTAGAACAAAAAATATAACAGTTGGACCAGATGGAGAGGTTTATAAATGTCATAGAGATTTATACCATGCAGAGAATTCTATTGGAAATATCCAAGATACTAATTTTAGTTTTAAATATAGATTTAGACAGTGTGGTGATTATGGGAAGTGTAATCCTTGTGACGTTAAAGCAAGAACTAATAGATTTTTAGAGATGGGCGATTCTAATGTGGAGATAACAAAATGAAATTATTAACAATATGCTCAACAAGAAAAAGACCAAAGTTAGCGAAGAAAATGTGTGACTCTTTTAATGAAACAAAAAGTGAGGGAACTGAAATAGTTTTCTATGTTTGGGAAGATGACCCTTTTGTAGAAGAATATAAAAGATTATTAAAAGACGAAGATGTAATTTATGGAAAGGAAAGATATATGGGTGATATTTTAAATCACATCACAACAGAATATTATCCAGATGTTCAATATTATCAAAATATAAACGATGATCACTTATATCTTGTGAAAGGTTGGGATAAATTAATGTTAGCTCCATTAGAAAAGAATAATGGTTGGGGTATATCATATTGTAAAGGTGTCAATGCAAAGCATAATCCTAATGCAGAAATAATGTCTGGAAAGATTGTAAAAGCGCTTGGTTATTATCTATGGCCAGAATTTAGACAATTTGGTTGTGAGCCTTATATGACTGCAATCGGAGAACATTTCAAATTCTTTTATTATATTAAAGGAGATATAATTGCTCATAATTGTATCAACATTGGAGCATTTGAAAAAGATGAAAACTGGCAATTTATTTATGGACAAGATGTTCCTCATGGGACGAGAGCATTTGAAAATTGGAAGAATACTAAAAGTGCAGAAGATTATAAAAAAATTGAGGATGCGATGAATGGATAGTAAATTAAAAAGTGCAACTAAGAGCATAATATGGAGAATAGTTGGAGTCCTAATCTTAGCAGCAGTTACTTGGTTTTATACAAAGTCTTGGATAACTGTTGGATTAGTAACAATAATTCATCATGTGACATTTCTATTTGTTTATTATTTCCATGAAAGGATTTGGTTAAAATTTAATTCTCCTTGTGGGCGTCAGAATTGTTTGCTATGTAATAGATTTCATGGAATGAAATTAAAACTATTGAAAATGTTTACTTATGAAACTATTTGTGGTAATATACTATTGGGTATGATTACTTATTTTATCACAGGAAGCTGGATAGCAATGACTCAAATAACATTAACTTATATTGGAATTAAACATATCACTTATGTGATTAATGAATTTATATGGAAGACAAAATAATTTACGCTTATGTTGTAGCAGACCTAATTCATGTTGGGCATATTTTACACTTAGAAAACTGTAAGCAGTTTGGAGATAAATTGGTGGTAGGAGTTTTAACTGATGAGGCTTGTATGGAAAAAAAAGATAAACCAATTATTCCATTTGCTGAAAGAATGAAGATGGTTAGTTCGCTTAAATGTGTAGATGTTGTAATCCCTCAAAATGATTATTCTCCAACAATGAATATGAGAATTATCAAACCGGATTTCTTAATGGAAAGTTATTCTCACTCTGACGAAGATTTAGAAAAGACTTATGCTATTGCTAATGAATTAGATATTGAAGTAATTAAAATGCCTTATTATGATGCTCAAAGCACAACTAAAATAAAGGAGAAAATATGCAAACAAAAAACAGAATAATTCAAGAAAAATATTATGCAGAAGAAAAAAGCAAAGATTGTCTTTATCTTACTCATAGAGAGAAATGGAATTGGATGTATCAAGACCACGAAGCATTACTTGATATAATTGATAAATTTAATGTAAAGACAATTTTAGAATTAGGAACCTGGCAAGGATTTACCGCTGGACTAATGTTAAAGAAAGGAGTAAAAATTAAAGCAATAGATATTTGTGCTGGAATGGGAGTGGTTTATTCTCATGGTTCTCATAAACAAACTGATAAAGATAATTATGGAAAGTATGCAAGAGGGCCTAATTATGAATTAGAATTTCATGATACAAGAACCTATGAACCAAATGGACAAGAGTTTGATATGGTTTTTATTGATGCAAATCATGATTATGAATTTGTAAAAGCTGATACAGAATTAGCAAGAAAGTTTAATCCTAAAGTAATAGCTTGGCATGATTATGGAAGTGAGCCAGGCGTTGGAAAATATATTGATGAATTAAAAAAGGAGGGTAAAGAGATTATTGGATTTGACCAATCTCTTATTGTATATGAAAACACAGATAATAATTGAAGAATTTGATGATTTATGTAAGGAATTAAACATAACTTATTGTTTCACACTTGGAACTGCATTAGGAATTTATAGAGATGGAGAAACTATCCCTGGAGATAATGATATTGATTTGATGGTTTTTTGTGGTAAGATGAAATTACAAGAATTACAAAAAAGATTATGTGCGATGGATTATTCTTTTACTGCTATGAATATTGGTTGGGGTAATGAGATGAATATGCATTTTTGGAAAGAGGGTATTTTACTTGATGCTCATTTTCAATGTTTGGATGCAGAAGATAAGTTCTTTGAAAAATTTAATGAAGTAGAATATCATGGAAGAAAATATAATTTACCTTATCCGACTGGAGAATATCTTGAAATGGAATATAATGAAATTAATGTAAATAAAAATAATTGGAAAAAGAAAGATTCTGGAAAGAGCAGGCCCTTAGTTGGGCAAAATGGGAAAAAAGCACTTGCAATAAATCCCGATAACTATTTTAAAAATAAATACCAATGGGGGCAAGCAGGAGATATAGAATGGGACAAAAACCACTAAAACATAAAATAGATTTAGATCACAGAATGAACGATACTAAGTTACTTTGGCATATGGATAGAGTAAAAGCTTGGTTAGATAGGGGAGAGAGAATTGCACCTATTCATATTGATATGGGAATTGCTAAGTTTTGTAATATTCGATGTGTTTATTGTTATGGTGAAAACCAAGAACAATGTATGAAATTTATCCAAAAAGATGCCTTACTTAATTTAGTTAGTAATGCTAAAAAGATCGGGATTAAATCTATTGGGTTTATTGGAGATGGGGAACCTACTTGTAATCCTAATATGCACGAAGCATTGGAGGCAGCTACTTGTGATATGGCAATTTCTACTAATGGTGTTTTACTTGATACTGATGAGAAAAGAGAGAACGTTTTAAAAAATTGTAAATGGATGAGATTTAATATTTCTGCAGGAACAAGAGAGGGTTATAAAAAAATCCATAGCAGAGATTATTTTGATAAGGTTGTTGAAAACATTAAAGCAATGGTTAGATTAAAAAAAGAGAAAGGCTACGAATGTGAAGTAGGATTACAGAGTGTTTATGTTCCTGGAATGATGGATAATGATATGATTGAGCTTTCTAAATTAGCTGTTGAATCAGAAGTAGATTATCTTTTAATTAAACAATGTTCTTTACCAGACGGAAATCTTAAGGTTGGACAAATTGAATTTGATGTTAATGATTATGATAAAGATAGTGTTCAGAAAATTCTAAGAGATTGTGAAGATATGTCTAACGACAAAACTAAGATAATTCCTAAGTGGGCCTTAATGGAACAAAAAGGGATAAGACCATACGACGGATGTTTAGGAATTCCTTTCTTAGTTCAGATTTCTGGAAATGGAGATGTTTATCCTTGTGGGCAAATGTTTCAGAAAGAAAAATATAAAGAATACTTTATGGGTAATTTACATGATATGCCTTTTGGAGAAATAGTAAAGAGTGAAAGATATTGGGAAGTAGTCGAAAAGATGAAAAAGTTTAATGTTCATAAGGATTGCACTGGTGCTTGTCGTCAAGACAAAGTAAATGAGTTTCTATTTAATTATGATAATCGTCCTCGAGGTATTAATTTCATATGAAATTTAAAAAATTTACTACATTAATAGATGAAGCTAATAAAAGAGAAATTAAAAATATAATTTTAACTTACAGAGAATTTGATACCCTATGTAGAAATACACGATTCTCGCATTGTCTTCTTGAAAAAAAGAAGCCCATTGAATATTGGATTTTTGGAAAGAGAATAATCTTTGATGAGGACATAGAATATCAAGGATTACTTACTAAATCGAGGATTAAAATATGATAATCACATTACCTTTCAAAACACCGACGGTAAATCATCTTTATTTTAATTGGAAAGGAAGAACTATAAAAACTAAGGAAGCTAAAGAATTAAAAAAAGAGATTTTAGAATTAGTTGGTGGTAGCTGGAATGAAATACAATCACGACAAATAAAAGATAAAACATTAAAAGTTGTAGTAGAAGTTTATGAAGATTGGCTTTGTAAAGATGGAAGTGTTAAAAAGAAAGATGTAGCAAATAGAGAAAAGTTTATAATAGATAGTGTGTTTGATAGTTTAGGAATAGATGATAAGTATATTTACGAATTAATAATAAGAAAGGTTCAAAGCGAAAAAGAACAAGCGATAATAAAAATTGAGGTATACAATGAAATTTAAAAAAGGAAATATCCCACATAATAAAGGAAAGAAATGTTCTTGGGTAACTGAAAAAAATCTAAAAGATAATCCTATGAAAAATAGCAAAAGTGTAGAGAAAATGCGAAAAAAGAAATTAGGGAAAGGTAAGGGTTGGATTTCATCTGGTTATAAATGTTTAAGTATAAATGGGATAAGATATTTTGAACACCATTCTGTATGGTTGAAAGCAAATCAATTACACAGAATTCCAATGGGTTGTGTGATACATCATCTTGATGGAAATAAATTAAATAATAGTCTTGGAAATCTTCAATTAATGCCAAATAAAGAGCATATGGAATTTCATGCACTTATTCAAGGAAATATGATAGGAGCTAATAAATGAAAATAATTTTTAAGGGTGACTGCTTTTCTCCCACAGGAATCGCAACTGCAAATAGAGAAATGGTTAAGGCGTTAGCCAAAAGAGATGATGTTGAAATTCAAGTAGCTGATGTATGGAATTCTAAGTATGATTGTAATAAAGGATTAGAATATTTGAACAAAGCTATTGATGGAAATTCTAAAGATATTAAAACTATTTTTGCTGCTTACCCTCAAACTTGGCAAGGTGGCTATGGAGAATTAATTGGACACCCAATTCATGAGGGGACTAAGATATTTCCACAATGGATTCCATTAATTAATCAATGCGAAAAGATATTTGTTTGTTCTGAAAGTAATAAAAATTTGTATAAATGGAATGACATTACAATTCCAATAACTGTTATTCATTATGGAACTAATCCAGAAATTTATAAACCGGCACAGCTAAGGAACAGCTCTGGCACAGCTAAATTTACATTCCTTTCAGTTAATTCTTGGAGTGGTGAAGTTGGAGATAGAAAAGGAACTGATTTACTTTTAAGAGCATTTGATGAAGAATTTAAAGAGGGCGAAGCAAAATTAATTTTAAAGATTGGAACTTTCTGGCAAGATAAAAGAGATTACAAACAATTAGCAAAAAACATTTTAGGACATGAAAATAAAGATATAATAATTGATACAGAATATAAAAGTGAAGAAGATTTAGTTAAGTATTATCAAGAAGCAGATTGTTTTGTAGCACCCACAAAAGGAGAGGGATTTGGATTAACAATCTTAAACGCTATGGCTTGCGGATTACCAGTAGTTGTGACTAAAGATGTTAATTCTGGACATATGGATTTCTGTAAAGATAGAGATTCAGTTGTTTGGATTGATGCGACAGAAGTTGAACAAGGAGATCCTCGATTTTATTGCCCTGGAAATATGTTAGCTAAACCAGACTTTGAAGATATTAAAAAACAAATGAGATTTGCTTTTGAAAAGAAAGATGAATTAAAAGCAAGAGGCTTAGAGGTTAGTAAAGAAATTAGAGAGCATTGGACTTGGTCTGTAACGGCCGAGAAGATTGTTAAATTTTTACAAAATGACTAAATCAAAAGGAAAAATCAAAAACAGAAAGAAGATTAAACTTAGTGAAACACACAAGGAGAGCATTAAAAAATCTATGAAAGGCAAACATAAAGGTAAAGATAACCCTGCTTGGAAAGGTGGAAAGAGTAGAAAATACTCACAGACATTAAAAAAGACATTACCTCAAGTTTGTGTGGTTTGTGGTTCTAATGAAAATTTAGAAATACATCATAAAGACAGAAATCCAGAAAATAATGAATTATCTAATTTGGAAATTCTTTGTAGGTATCATCACAAGATAGAACATATTGCACATCTAATCCCATTTCAATATAAAAAAGGAGAGAATAACCACACAAGAAAATGAAATCAAATGAATTAAGAAAACATTTTGTATCATCAAGCAAATATCACTCCTATAAATGTAAGATATGTAAAAAAACATTTAAATCTATAAATGATATTAAAGAACACTTCATATTAGAACATATGGAAGCTACAATTAAACTTAGAAAACCTCAGAAACTTTATCCCTATTATTTCTTTAGTGATGAGGAGAAAGTTATTGATGGAAAAGAATATATTAAACATGCTAAAATTTGGTATAATAAATCTAAAAAAGAAAAAATAGTGGAATATCTAAAATGAATCCAGAAGAATTAAAGGAGATGAATGAAATTGATTGGTGGCATCAAATGGAATTAGACGGAGTCATGACTCCTGGCAGAGATTATACTCAACCAAAGTTACAAACAATACAATTACCAAATAATTTGAAGGGAAAAAGTGTGATAGATGTAGGAGCCTGGGATGGCTTCTTCTCTTTTGAATGTGAAAGACGAGGTGCTAAAGATGTTTTAGCGATTGATACAATTACTTGGAAAGAAGGCCCACTTTGGGCAGCAGATAAAGGTAGAGAGATAATGCATACTGGAAAAAAAGGTTTTAATTTTGCTCAAACAATCCTTAATTCAGCAGTTCAAAGTATGGAAATAGAAGTTATGGACTTAGCAAAAGCACAACCTAAACAATTTGATTTAGTTCTTTGCTTAGGAATTATGTATCACATGAAAGACCCTTTTGGGATGTGTAAAGTTATGTATGATATTACTGCAGAGGGGGGGATGTGTATTATTGAAACTCATATGGATTGTATGAATATTAGAGATAAGGCTGTAATGGCTTTTTATTCTGATAAACAATGTAACAACGATCCTGGAACTTGGTGTGGGCCTAACCCTAAGTGTGTTGCAGAAATGCTAAAGGCTGCAGGATTTAAAGAAGTTAAAATGGTTTTTGCCAATGAGCAAATTCACAGGGGGGTATTTCACGCATTCAAATGATGACTTGTTTTCTCTGTTCTAAAGGAATTTTTCATGGCGAAGAAATCCCAATTAGAGTGGATGGAGAAGAAAAGGTAATCTGTAAGGAGTGTGATGATGAAGAAGCATGGGAATAGAAGATAAGAAAATAACTGTAATGACATTTGGAGATAATCCTAAGATGTCTACTGGCTATGGTTGTGTCTGGGATAATTTACTTCGTAGATGGGCTAAGATGAAACCTAAATGGGATTTCATGCATGTTGGTTGGCAGAACACTGATAGACCACATAAACGTGCTGAGGGTTACTATATGCTACCAAGAGGTAGAGATAATCATGGGTTTGATATGGTTCTACCAAACTTGATGAAATATAAACCTGAGATATTAATTACCCTTTGTGATGTTGGAAAACAAAGTGGATTTATTGCAGGAATTAAAGAAGCAAAACAAAGAGGATGGAAAGGAAAATGGTTAGCTTATACTCCTATTGATTGTCACCAGTGGGCGGTTCATTGGACTGAGATATTTGCTACACCAGATATTAATATCGCCATGGCTAAGTTTGGAGAAATAATGATGAAGAATAATGATGTTCCTAATGTAAAATATATTCCTCATGGTGTGGATACAAAGGCTTATTTTCCAAGTGCAGATAGGGGAGAAAGAAGAAAGGCATTTGGAATAAACGAAAAGTTTGTTGTAGGGTTTGTTGGAAGAAATCAAACAAGAAAGATGATCCCCCATATGATGAGAGGATTTGCTAATTTTGCTAAAGGTAAAGATGATGTTACTTTGCTAATGCATACTGATGCTCATCCCCCAGGTGGAGAGGGTAGAGGTTCTGTGATAGACGCTCTTGTTTGGAAATTTGAAAAAGAAAGTGGTGGAGATTTATTTGCTTCTAAAAAGATAATGATGACTCAAGGAGATATGGATATTCTTACAAGACAAGCAATACAACCAGACAATATGAATGATGTTTATAATTTATTTGATTTGTTTCTTTACTCTACTGGTGGAGAGGGATTTGGCTTACCAGCGATTGAATCTCAAGCAAGTGGATTACCTATTCTTATGAGTAATAATACTACTGGCCCAGAATTAGTTGAAGAAAGTGGAGAGTTAATTGATACATTGAAAGATAATCATGGAAGACCTATTGGTTATATTGGAACTAATGGTGTTGAAAATCTTATACCTGATGATGTTCATATAACTCAATTACTTGAAAAGTATTATACAGATTGGAAAGGAGATAGAGAAACTCTGAAAGAGATGTCTGAGAAAAGTAGAAAGTTTGCACTAACTTATGATTGGGATATTGTAGCTAAGCTTTGGCTTGACTTGTTCGAGGAGAATATCTAATGGGAAGAAAATGTCCTTGGATGGCAGAGAGAAATAGAAAATATAGAACCTTTAAAGAGAAAATAAAGAAAAATTGTAATTTCTGTAATATAGAATTTTTTGTTAGGCCATCTAATAAAGACGCTAAATTCTGTTGTAGAAAATGCAAGGATGTTTCTCAAATAGTTAAAAATTCACATAGTCATAATCAGAAAGTGTATAAGGAATTAAGTAAATTATTTCCTCAAGAATGTATGCTTTGTGGAACAGATGACAAGTTACTTGTTCATCATAAGGATGGAAATAAATTTAATAATTCATTATGTAATTTATCTATTCTTTGTAGGGGTTGCCATAACAGGGTTCATCTGAGGAAATCTGGAAAGTTAGTAATAATTTCCACACCCCATTCATGAGAACAATACAACAGATATTAAAGGGAACAGATTATGAAAATAATCAAGTAGAATACTTCTGGGCTAAATGTTATGTTGATTTTGCTTTCTTCGCAGAACATCTTTTTGAATTTGATATGTCAGATTATCATCGAGAATGGTATACTCTAATGGAGAAGTATCCTCGTCTTTGTTTAATGGCTTTTCGAGGTTCTGGGAAAACTAATTTAGTTGCAGCATATTTTATTTGGAAAGCAGTCTTTGGAGAAAATTTATCTTTTCTTATTCTTTCACAAGATTTTGAAGATAGTAAAAAGGTTTTAAAAATTATAAAAAATATGTTTGCAGATAATGAAATGCTTGCTCAATTTATACCCCGAGATAGAAACGTATCTTGGAAAGCAACAGAATTAACAATTAATAATAGATGTATATTTTATTGTAAAACTTATGGAGAGGGTGTAAGAGGATTAAGAATTGATTTTCTTCTTTGTGATGAGGGAGGACAATACGAAGATAAGTCTATTTTCTGGACTGCGGTTTCTGCAGTTGTTCAATTAAATCGTGGAAAGATATTTGTGATCGGAACACCAAAATCTCCAATAGATTTACTACATGAATTAAAAGAAAATGAAGAATATTACTTTGATGAATATCCAGTAGTTAAAGACGGAAAACCATTATGGCCACAAAAATATACAATGTTAGAACATGATACAGAAACTCAAAGAAGTATCCCAGCAATAAAAAAAGAGATAGGAGAACTACCTTTCCAACAAGAGTTTATGTTAAAACCAATCAGCGACGCTAATTCACTTTATCCAATAGAATATTTAAATGAAGCACTTGCTAATACAGAAAAGTTTTTACCATTCGGAAGAAAGAATGAACAATATTATGTAGGGTATGATATTGCTGGTGGAAATCTAAAAGGAGATTATGTTGTGATGACTGTCTTGGGAGTAACTAAAGAAAAGAAAAGACTTGTGAAAGGATTAAGATTTAGAAATACGTTTGAAGAACAACTTAGAATCTTTAGAGATTTATACAATGATTTTAAACCAGCAAGAGTTGTAGTTGATGCAACAACAATCGGAGAAAAACAAGCTAAGGATATTGAACAAGAATTTGGTGGGGTAGAAATGCTGAAAGTAACCTATGAAATAAAACATAAAATCTTAATGGATTTAAGGAGAGAATTTGAAAGATATAATATGGTTCTCCCAAACAACAGGGACGATGATGCTTATGCTTTTACTCAACAATTAGTCACAGAATTAAGTGAAGTTTCTATGCATGTAGATTTGAGAGCTGGACAAACAACCAGAAACAAATTATCTTTTGGAAAATATGATGACTGTGTTAATAGTTTAGCTTTCGCAAATCGAGCTTCTCAAGACCCTTATGGTGCAGTTTCTTTTAGAGGGGTTTAAGAAAATATTTATTCCCTTTCCTTTGGATTTCATTAAGAATATTCAATGTAACAAATCCTTTAGTCGCTTCCAGGGAGCCATCATGATAATTTAATATAATTGATTTATAGAATTTCTCTACTAAATCACATTTCTTTAGTTTATTTTTCTTACAGAATTCGTCCATTGAGTCTTTAATCATACTGCTTATGATAAGATTCTCTTGTTTTTTGTCATAAGTATACTCTTTTCCTTTAGTTTTACGCTTTATCATTGTTTTATAGAAAACGAACATAAACTACTTAAACCTTGTTATATTAAATAAGTGATGGAAAATAAACCTAAATTAACTAAAACTGCAAGTATTAGAGGCTTGGATGTTAGTTATGTGCCGCATGCAGATTCATCGGGTATCTTTAAAGAAATATTTTCTCAAGAAAAATCTGTTAATGTTCAAACTCTTTATGATGTGCTTAAGGCTTCTCCAGAAGCTTTTGCTTGTATTATGGCTAAGGTTGAAGACATCTTGGCTGATTACTGGAAGTTTGCTTCGCCATCTAATTCTAAAAAATTAAGTAAAGCTGCATTGGATAAGGTGCATGAATTTGAAATAAAATCTAAATTTTATCAAGTCTTTACTGATGCTTGTTTTGATTATTTCGCAACTGGTAATGGTTATATCCTTAAACTTTCTGTAGATAAAGAAAAATTAAAAAGTATTCTTGAAAATTTAACTCACTATATGGCAAGAAAGTTAGGGGTTACTGGAATAAGTAAAGCAGACCAATTCAAAATATTAAAACAAGAGGGTGGGATTCCAAATGATTTACAATTATTAAAATCCTCTACAATAAAAATCAATTATGATAAGACTGGAGATATAGCCTCATACACTCAAGAAGTAAAAGGAGAAAAGAGAGTCTATCAACCAGAAGATATAATTCATTTAGGGGGAGTAAGAATTGGTGGAGGGCCTTATGCTTTTTCAGAATTAGAGCCTTTACTTTCAGATATTGGAACATTAATATTTGCTAAAGAATTTGCTGGAAACTATTTTGAAAATGATGGGGTTCCTTATTTTATTTTCAAGATGATTGAAGAATCTCCAAACGGTAGAAACTATAAATTACTAAAAAAAGAATTAAGAGATTTAAAAAAGAAAGGAGAGAAATATCGTTCTATGGTTTTAACTGGAAATGTAGATCCAATTCAAGTTAATAAATTTAATAAGGATATGGAATTCGCGAAGCTGGTAGAACACTTCACACAAATAATCTTTATGGGATTAGGAGTCCCAGCAACAAGAGTTAATTATGCATTAGCAAACAAAGACGCAACTGCAAAACAAGCAGGAGTTATAGAATCTGGTTATTATAAAAAAATTGCTTTTATTCAGAAAGGAATGGAAACTACTTTGAACAAAGAATTATGGAGTCACTTCGAGGTTCGTATGAAATTTAATAGAGCTTATAAGATTGATGAAATGAGAGAGGCACAAATAATTCAAATCCTAACACAAGGACAAATGATTACTGTAGAAGAAGCAAGAGAAAGAATGGGTATGGAACCAGAAATTCCTAAAGGGACAATGCCAAATTCATTGGGAGATGAAAACGCTATTAATTTTGAGAAAGACCAAAAAGAACAAGCAAAAATTGATGATAAGCCAAAAGATAAAGTTGATAATAAACTTAAATCTGTAATGTTGAGGAAAGGATTAACAGATAGTATTTCAGTATCTTATACAGATTTCATTTCTATTGTTGAAAACAAGTTAGGTCCTGGAAATTTCACAAAAGGTAAGGTTCTTTATGTTGAAACCATGAATGAATTTATACTATTTTTTGGGGATGAAAGCTGGAAATATAAAACAAGAATTGATAAAAACTCTATAGATGTAGAGCAATTTAGGGTAGAAAAGCTGCAAACGTTCATAAAATTGAAGATATAGTTTTATAGAAAACAAACATAGTTCTTTTAAACTATTAACGCTTAAAAGTTTTAAGCTTTGCTAAGAAGTTTTAATCAAATGAGTAAAAAATTTACGTTTATATGTAATGCAGCAGATTGTTATGAAGATACCATGGTTCTAAAAGGTAGTAAAAAAGAAGTTTCTCAAAGATTTATTTCTGTAATTGTTAGTGGATTAGAAACAGATAAGCAAGACGAAATGATGAGTCAAGAGGGAATAGATGATATGATTCTTCAATATAAATCTGCAACAATACCTTTCTTTTCAGACCACGGAGTAAATGCTCAAGGAGAACCTGGGAATTATACATGGAAAGGAATAATGGGTGTTTGGACTGATGCTGTTCAAGAGGGAAAACATCTAAAAGCAACACTTAGATTAAATGAAGCTCACCCAGACGCAGACTTATTTTTTAAATATATTCAAAATAAAATGCCTGTTGGATTTTCAATCGGTGGAAACCCAGTAAGCGAACCAGAGATGGTGGAGTTACCAGAATGATAAAAAAGAAAGTAGGAAAGAAATGGGGAAAGATAAAATTATTAGAAACTTCTGCAGTTGGAATACCTGCTTATGATTACGCAATTAACAAATCATTTAAATCCTTGATTAAAGCTTTGAGGGAAACCGCAGAGCCGATAAAGGGGGAATTAAATTTGGAGAAAAGTCCTATGGAAGAAGAAGAAGCTACTGAGACACCTGTCGAAGAAGCTACTGAATCTACTGATGAAGTATCAGAACCAGAGGAAGCAACTGCTGAGGCTGAACCTACTGCTGAAACTGCTGAAACTCCTGAAGAAGCTCCGGCTGAACCAGAAGAAGTAAAAGGTATGAGCAAAGAAGACATGATGGAAGTTATGACTAAGGGTTTCCAAGCTGCATTAAAAGCATCTGCAACACCAAGAGGTCTAATCGAAAGTGAAGACTCAAAAGTGGATAAGATGAAAGAAGTGTTAGCGAAGAAATCTATTGGCGAAATGGCTATGATGAATGGTTTATTCAAAGCACCAAGTATGTATGGAGACTTAAAATAATGGCAGATATTATGAAGGCCTTGAACGAGGCTACAAATTCTGACGGATTATACTTAGTCCCAGACGAGTTTAGCAATAGACTTTTGGCATTAGTGCAAGCAAAAACAACTGTTATGGCTGATTGTGATATCAGACAAATGGCTGGGCTTACACAATATATCCCTAAAGTTACTGCTGGAACAACTGCATATTGGTTAGGCGAAATGGAAGACATTACCGCTGCTAACTCAAAGTTTGGACGAATTACTCTTACTGCAAAGAAAGTTGCAGCATTGACAGAGGCATCTTCTGAGGTTTTAGAAGATAATAATGTTGGTGTGGCAGACCACTTAGTAGAGCAAATGGCTACTGATATAGCATTATCAATAGACGCTGAAATGCTTACTGGTGGTGGAACTAACTTTACAGGTTTAAGAGATACAGCTTCTATGGCGAACGCTGTTGATGCCGCTGGAAACACGGAATTAACACACGCTGATGGAACTGGAAGCGTTTTGACTGGTTCGACAATTACTATAGCTGCAACTCAAAAGGCAGTCTATGAGATACTTAAAGATAACCACGATCAACCCGACATTTCATACTGGAACCCAAAAACAATGGGACAAGTTGCAGCCTTAACTGACTCAACTACAAGACCAGTATTGAACCAAGAAACATGGGGAAGCCCATTGTTAAAAGAAGGCGTTGTTGGTATACTTTACGGGACAAAGGCTAAACTGACATCTCAGTTACCTACAAACTTATCATACGGAACAGCTGCTGCGCAGTCTGCTTCTTGTGCTGATGCTGTTGTAGGATTGAGTAAACAGTTTGCTATTTGTGGACAGAGGAGAGGTTTTATCTGGAAGACAGATTATGACATCGACACTGATAAATACAAATATCAAACTACTACAAGATTAGCTTTTGCCATCAAATATGCTAACGCATATTGTATGATTCGAGCAATAAGTGATAGTTAGTAAAGCTTAATCAATTTTTATTTTTTTTATTTTTTTTAATTTAAATCATCGAAGATGAAATATGACAACAATAACAAGCTTAGATTTATGGAAAAGTTTAGGGAAAAATTCCTATACTAAAGTTAGAACAGAGGCAGTTGGAACTGGAGATGGTTCTACAACAGCATTTTCTTTAGAATTTGATAATGTAATAACAGGCTCAACAACTCTTTATGCAGATGGTGTTGAAATTACAACTTCTTATACAATAGATTTAGATGATGGAGATATAAGTTCATTAACATTAGCTTCTGATAGTTCTTTAACTGCAGATTATAATTATGCCGATTTACCAGATTCACATATTCAAGATGTTTTAAATCAAGCAGATGAATTTTTAACAAGTTCTACGGGTAGAGTATTTGCTACAACAACTACTACAGAATATTTAGATGTAGAAAATGGAACACAAGATGAATATTTTTTAAAGCATTGGCCCATTTCTACAATTAGTTCTTTACAAATAAATACAGAAGATGTTACAGATACACCATCTTGGAGTTCTTCAACACAAGGATTAGGAAATGATTTCATAGCAAACGATGAAGATTTACTTGCTGGTAAATTTAGAGTTATAGATAATTTTCCGAACAAAGGAAAGGATATAATCAAGGTGACTTATGTTCATGGATATACTACAGTTCCTTATCGTGCAAAAGAATTAGCAACATTATTAGCTCAAGGAGTTTTAGTTCGTTCTACCGTTTATCAAACATTATATCAAGGGAGAGATGATTCATCTCCTATCAATCTCGACGTAGTTGAGAAAAGAGTAGCAACTTTAACTAATGAGTTGAAGTCTATGAATATAGAAAAACCGTAGGTTTAAAATGACGATAACAAATAGCACATTATTTAGTGCTTCGTATGACGAAGTCGAAACATTCTTAAAGACAATTAGTGATCCAAAAAAAAGATATAAAGTTAATTGGGTTCATGCATCTATGCCTCAACTTAATGGAAGAAACTTTGAGGGTTATCCTTTTATGACATTAAAAATTAGAGTAAATGAGGATGTTAAATCTTTTGATAATTCAACCTCTCAAAAAAACTTTAGAGCAATTGTTACAATCTATTCTGACCAACCAACACATATAGAAACAATTTGTGATAGTATTTTTTCTAATCTAAAAACTTCAACTGATTTAACATTTGGAGTTAGGACACTTAGTTCATCTCCTATTAACTGGACATTAGACCAAAAAGGTAAGAAAGTTTTATTTAGAGAAATCACATTAAATTTAGTGAGTAGAATATGATACAATTTAATAAAAGTGCAATGAAAGATGTTTTAAGAATACAACAAAAGTTAGTTAGAGCTGCAGAAGATATTAAAATAGATAGTGAGGAAAAGATAAAAGAGGTAGGAACATTAGGATTTAATTTTGCATTTAATTTAGCTCCACATTACAGAGGTAATTTAAGAAATGCTATGAGATTAGAGTTCCCAGGACAAGATACTTTTGTAATAATTTCATCTCAACCACAAGGAGATGGTGCATTCCCAACACATATATTATTTGATTTAGGGTTATATCCAAATCCAAGATTAGCAAGTAGTTTAGGTTTTATGAAACAAACTGCAGTATTCTTACAAGGAGAATTTGCTGAAAGATTAGAATTAGAAATTCATCGTTCTATCGAAAAGATAGGAGGAAATGTAAGGTAAATGATAGGAGGAAAATATAAATATGGCAGCATTAAATATGAACACAAAGGCATGGTATGATAAAGCATTTATTAGTATTGCTAAGCAAGCTGGAACAGAAAACCAACTAAGGGCTAAGACTACAAGTCTTAACATCACTGGTGGAAACTTTGACGTTGAAAGTATTGAAACTTTTGGTGGAAAGGTTAAAAGACTTGGAACAAGAGAAGATTTTGAAATATCTTTTGAGGGTATTCCAACATCACTTCAAGATTTTGATTGGATGTTTCATGGTGGTTCGGCAGGCGATGTAAGTATTACTACAAGTTCAATTTCAGATTTTAGAATAGCAATTCTATGGACTGATGAAAGTGGAATTACTGACGCAACTCAAGCTATTGCTACTGCAAGTGAGGCTTATAGAGAGTATTACGCAGAAGCTAATCTTGTATCTTTAGAAAAATCAATGGACGCAGGAGAACATCTAAAAGCAGATATGACTTTTAAGTGTCCTTTTGAAGATTCAGATGGCTCTCAAAATTTTAAATTTGAAGTATGTAATACCGCAAGCACATTAGGCTCAGCAAGTGCATACACTTCAACTAATAAATTTTAAGGTGATAGATTGGATGAATTTGTAAACGACATACGTGAAAAGAGAACAACAAACTTCTCTGTTACAAGAATTCCAGTCTGGGCTTTGAAAGAATTTAAGAAGCTTTGTAAAGAAGAATATGGAGATATTTATTATTTGGGAATAATTCAACTTATGAAAACTAAAAAGATTTATGAGGAGATTATCCCGCTTTTCCATTCTTTACAAAAGACTACAGAGAACTTACAGAAACAAATAGATGAACTAAAGAACCCAGAGCAACATAAAGAAATTAAAACATTCGGAGAATAAAAATGTCAAAACTATCAACACTATTAGGAAAGTCCAAGACTTTTAAGATTGGTGAATTAGATTTGGAATTAAAGCCGCTTAGATTTGAGCATATGGATTTGCTTGCGAAGTTAGATAATCCAGAACAAAGAATCAAAGCTATGCAAGAGATTATAAAAATAACTCTTAAAGAAGCTGTTCCAGATGCAACTGATGAAGAAATCAATAATTTAGGTTTATCCTATCTTATGGAAATTTCAGAAGCAATCGGAGAAGTTAATGGATTAAAAGATGTTACACCAAAAACAGATTAAGGATTTAATGAATCAAGGCAACTTAGACAAAAACATAGTTAGAACTATTTTTGATTTTATGTATTTTATGCACCAACCACTTTCAGAAATTATGGAAATGCCTATTCCTTTATCCTCAGAATTAATGGATTGTTTGGATGCACAAAAAAAAGCGGAGGCTAAATCGTATAAATAATGGTAAAAAGAGATATTAAAGGAAGATTTGTAAAAGGAAGTAAACCTATCGCAGGTTTTAAGAAAGGGCAAAAAATGAGATTAGGAAGTAAACAATCAAAAGAAGCAAAGAGAAAAATAAGTTTAGCAAATTTAGGGAACCATAAAAAACGTGGAAAGAAATTAACAAGAAAGCAAAGAGAAAATATTAGTCTCGGACATAGGGGGCAGATAAAATCTCCTAAAGCTTATTCTTTTGGTAAGGGAAAAGATAACCCTAATTGGAAAGGAGGAGTTACTCCCCTAAATAAATTATTAAGAAGAACAAGTAAATGGAAAATCTGGAGAGAATTAGTTTTCTTGAGAGATAATTTCACTTGCCAAAATCCTCACTGCGAATTTTGTAATAATAAAATTGGAGGGATTATGTTACATCCCCATCACATTAAACAATTAGCATTTTATCCAGAATTAGTTTTTAGAGTTGATAATGGAATAACTTATTGTGCTGAATTTCATCTTAAATCTGGTTTGCATAAAAAGATTATGCAAAAGGAGTGTTAAAATTGCGACCGAGGAGATAAGGATTGTAGGAACAGCTAATATGACTGAATTAGAGAAAGGCTTAAACATAGCTGGAATGAGTTTAGGAAAATTCAATAAACATATGAAAACTAACTTCTTAGCATTTGGTAAGAATCAACAAATTACAAGTAAATTAACTGGGCAAATGCAAACCTATGGTCAAGCAATAAATCAAGCAGCAATAAAAGGTAGAAGATTTAAGATGGAGTGGTTAGGAATTATGTTTGCAGGGATGGCTTTAGATAGAGCATTTGGGGGTTTAGTAAGAACCCAATTAAAATTATTTGGGGTAACAGAAATGATGAGTAGTGCTTGGACCATTGTTATGCTTCCAGTTATGGAAAAAATTTTACCAATGTTATATAATTTAATAGACGTTTTTATGAATTTACCAGAATCGGTAAAATTAGCAATAGGAACATTTATTTTATTTGGTGCACTCTTTGGGAAAATTCTTTTAATTGTTGGACAAGTAATGTTAGCAATAACTTCTTTAGCAGTAGTTGGACCAATTTTTCTGATAGCAGTTGCAGCCGTAAGTCTATTTATTCCTTTAATGGCGATTTTGATAGGATATTTTACTAATTTAGAAAAAAATACAAAGGGTGCAAGAACAGAATTAACTAAGATGGGGGTTGATGGAGATATTTTACTTGAGATAGTAAAGAAAGCTAAGAAAGCTTTTTTCTGGGTTATTGAATTCTTTGGTAAATTAAAGGTTAAAGTTATGGAATGGTTTAGTTCCTTATGGGAGGGATTTAAAAAAAGGCTTCCAGCAATGTTAGAGGGAATTTTAAATTTATTAAAACAAGTTTGGACAGGATTTAAAAAAAGGCTTCCAGCAATGTTAGAGGTAATTATTAAGTTATTCAATAAAGTTTGGAGTTGGTTAGTTGATAATATCCCAAGATTTATTAAAATGGGTGGAGATTTATTACTCTCTTTAGTTGATGGAATTTTAAATAATATTGATAAAATTATAGATGCAATTACTTTTTTAATTGATAAAATAGTTACATGGATTTCAGATAATCTTTCAAAGGTAATAAAAGCCGGGTTAGATATTATTTTAGCAATAGCAAAAGGGATAATAAAAAATATAGATAAAATAATTATTGCCATATTTGATGTGATAAAAGAAATAATAAAATGGGTTAGCACACATGGAGAAGAGATAGGGAAGATAGGATTAGAATTAGCTTGGGGGATAATCAAAGGATTATGGGAGGGCCTAAAGGGAGTAGGTAAGGATATTCTTGGTTGGCTTACTGGGGGAAGTAAACCAAAAAAATCTTCTGGATTAAGAATGTTCCAAACTGGGGGATTAGTAACTGAAAACGGTCCAGCAATATTGCATCGTGGAGAGAGAGTAGTTCCTAAAGGAAGAAGTGGAACAGGTGGAGAAGTAACCTTTTCACCAACAATTAATTTAAACGCTTCAATAAATAATGATATGGATGTAAGATTATTAGCAGAAAAATTAAATGGATATTGGGCTAAGGATTTTGAGCGTCTCATGCAGAGAGGGAGTTACTAATGGTAAATAAATTAATAATGGAGGTTAAAAACTAATGGCAATTTCAGTAAATATGACACTTCCAACAAATTCGAGTTGGTATTCTAATGGTGGTTCTCAAACAATCGCTTTGGCAGGTGTTAATACAATTACTATGAACACAAAAAAATCTTTAATAAAAATTCAAATTCAACAAAGTGCAGCAACAATCGCAGCTAATCCAGGAGATAAAGGTAAAAATTATGTAAAAGATTTAAAAGTAATTGAAGATACAATCAAAGTAAATGGATGGTTAATTGATACAACAGCTTCATCTGCGTGGGAACAGGCTTGGCAATTAAGAGGAATGTCTGCGGCAGGTGGCCCAGTAAATAGTTTAATCATAGATAATTTAACGTTTAGTTCTGCAACTCAAGAAGCATTTTTAGAAGAAGTAAATTTTGTTATGCACCCATTAAGAGCGCAAAGTTTAGATATAGCAGATACGTCAAGTGGTTCGATGAATGTAGCAAGAGCAGAAATAGAATTAACATTTTATTTGGGGGACGAAAGATGATTAAATTAAATTATAGGAGGTTAAAATGGAAAAAGCAAGTTTAAGTGGAACATTTCACGTAGCTGTTTTGGGTGAAGATGGTATTGAAAAATATCATAACATAGTTCCAAACACAATCATGAATGCTGGTAAAGCAGTAGTTTCTGGTTTAATGCTAACAGATATTGGTGGGACAGCATTTGATAACATAGCAATCGGAACAGACGCAACTGCGCCAAATATAACAGACACTTCAATGTATGCAGAAGTTTATAGAAATTCTGGGACAGGTTCTCAAGAAACAACTACCGTAACTGATGATACTGCAAGACTTACTACAAGTATAGCAATTACTTCAAGTGTTACACTTCAAGAAGCTGGTATATTTAATAGTTCTTCTGCAGGAGATATGTTAGCTCGAGCAACTTATAGTGCAACAACTGCAAGTTCTGGAGATACTGTAAATATTGGCTATGATGTTAAAGTAGCTTAATTCCATTTAAAAGATGGTATTAAATTTATACTTAAATGAAATATTAGTGGCTACTAAGGAGATTAAATGGCATTAGTAAAAGGGACAAATTTTGGATTTGTATTGGCTGCACCTGTAAATGACCCAGCAGCAACTGCTTCTTCTACTGAGAATAATATTAGAGCTAATAAAGACACATCTCCATCTGGCGCGTCAAAGATTACTGAGATTGGTTGGTGGTGTGACAATGCAACAGAAGAAGCTAATTTTGAAGTAGGAATTTATACTCATAGTGTAGGAGATGATGAACCTTTAAATTTATTAGCTGGAGCATCACAAACTAATGCTAAGGGAACAACTGCTGGTTGGAAAAAGGTTACAGGATTAAATATTTCAATATCACCATCCACAATTTATTGGATTGCTGTTCAACTTGATGATACTGCAACAACTACAAATAATGATAGAACTCCAGGTCAGGTTTCTCCAACATCTTTTAAAGTTGGAGAAACCACCTTAGCTAACCCTTGGCCCAGTAGTAGCTCAGGAAGTAATTACCCAATAGGAATTTATGCAGTAGTTGAAATAGCAGGAGAAACACATAATCTTTCAGAAACAGATACAACCACATTATCAGATTCTGTTTCAATTAATGCAGTAGCTGGACCCGAAACACATCCTATTTCTGAAAGTGATATAACAACTTTAAGTGATACTGTTTCAATTAATGCAGTAGCTGGACCAGAAACTCATAATATTTCAGAAAGTGATACAACGACATTATCTGATTCTGTTTCTATAAGCCTCCCAGGTAAAGCCTCTGGCTTAGCAAATAAAAATACGATGTGGGTAAATAACTCTGGAACTTGGGTAGAGTTTAACCACTATGAATTCTTCGAAGTAAAGAAAAAACAAAACCAAATGTCAGAATTTGAAGTAAAGATATTTGATATAACCACCCCACAAAAAGCTTATTTTAAAGAACAAGCAGAAGTATTATTCTTTGCTGGAACCACAATGATTTTGAAAGGAAGAATTCAAACTATTGAATATGGCTCTACTTTTGAAGTAATTGCCAAAGGCTTTGGAATGGAAGCTAAACTTTTAGATAAACAATTTATTAAGGCGGGTGATAATCGTGTTCAATATACAAATGAAAGTGCTGAAACTATTGCAGAGGAAATCAATGACTCAATACTTACAACTGCTTCTGATGGAATTTGGCCATTAGGGGGAGATTTTGGGAGTGTATCATTAAGATTTGAGTATGCAAATCGTCTTAATGCTTTAGGAAAATTATCTGAAACTATTGATTATTATTGGTGGGTGTCTCAAACATCTTCTGATAATTATTCTGCAAATTATATTCATTTAGATGACGATCAAGGATTAACTGCTTCGCAAAAAACATATAATCTAACAAGTAGTGCTATTGAAACATCTCAAGAAAAAGATATAACTAACTTAGTTAATTATGTGTATGCGCTTGGTTATGGTGATGGAATAAATCAATTATCTACTTCAATGTATGCAGCATCAACTCAAAGTTCTTTCTTAGATCTAAATATTACTTCAACAGATACCTCTATTCTTTGTGCTGATGGTTCTGTATTTGATGCAACTGGTTCTGCAAGAATAGCTAAAGAGATAGTAACTTATGCTGGGATTTCTTCTAATACTTTAACTGGATGTTCGAGAGGTGTAGGCACTACTGCGAAAGCTCATAATAGAAATTGTTATATTGAACAAAGTTATACTACAACCTCTGCTCAAACTGGTTCTTCAATTAAAACTTATGGTTTAATGGATTATACTTTAATTGATAAAACAATAATAGATACAGAAACATTAGAAGTAATTGCGAGTGGTTATCTTTCAGATAGAAAAACTCCAATTCTTAGAATTAAAATTATCCCAGACGAACCATTAGCTGACGCAAGTTTAAACATTGGAGATAATGTAACAGTAACAGATAGTGAATCAGATATTGATAGTGATTATAGAATAGTAGGACAAACTTATCGTAGTGATTATGGATTTCTTTCTTTAACTACAGAAGTAAGTAATCGTTCTTTAGAATTTATAGAACAAATGAATAAAAGTAAACAAGATACAGAAAATCAAGCTAAATATATGCAAGGTGCAACTAATATTATTTCATTACAGGAAACTGAAAATTTAGATAATGCTCATCCACTTAATATGACTTTTTATATTCCAGATGAAGCAGTAAAAATTAATATGGTTAAACTTAATTTTAATCAAAAAGGGTGGCGTTCATACGGTGACTACCAAATTCAAGAAGAAGATTTAAATGACCCTAAAACTATTGTTTCTATTGGAGCGATTGATTCTGAAACTTATAAAAATTTAAGCTCTTCTGGAACTCCAACTTCTGCAACTACCTCAACACTTACAGATACAAATTCTTCTTGGGATACAAATTCTTATCAAAATTTTGTTATGAGATGTGACGACCAATTAAGAGTAATAGAGTCTAATAGTGGAACAGTAGCTTATCTTACTACCCCCTGGGCAGATATTCCAACAACTAATAGTTTTTATCAAATTATTGAACCTTATACAACTTCTCAAACAGATGTAGATTTAACAAATGAAATTGATTCAATCGGTGTAGGTGAATGGGCAAACATTAAATTTGAAAATGCTGGAGGATTAGAAAGTTATGATAAACCAGATTCTTCACTTGATACAGATTTATGGTCTACGACAAATGCTGGAACAGGAGGACGAGTGACAGCTTCAACACTTCAAGAAACTGCAACATTTATTGAGGGAGATTTAATGATTAGTGCGGCTACTGATTCTGCAACTTATAATATTGGGTGTTCTACAAGTAGTTTACCAGAATTAACTGACATGGCAGAAATATCTTTTAGAATTCAAAGAGGAGCACAAATTCCAACAGATGATTCAGATGGTGCATTAAGTTTCACAACAGGGGCTAAATCTTATGGTAATCTTTCTGAGGGAATAGACTATAACGTTTCTGGAGATACACTTTATCTTTTTGCTGATAGAGAATATAATTTTAGTTCAATGAATATAGGTGCTGGAACAACTGTTGTTTTAGATAGTTCTGAAACAGAAGGTTCTGTTTTAGATATTTTTTGCACTGGGAGTGCAACTCTTGCTGGAACAATTAATATTAATGGGGCAAATAATCCTTGGACTTATGGAGACCAAGTAAAAACAACTTATAAAGGGATAGTTGGCCCAGGTGTTGCTAATGGTGGTAGTGGTGGTAGTGGTGGAGGTCAAGGAAATGGTTTTGGTGGTGGGGGTAGTGGTGGTTGGGCTCAAGCATATTATTCAACAAATAATTATAATGGTTCTCGGGGTTCTGGAGGGGTTGGAGGTCAAAATCCTGTTGGTGGGTCTGGGAATTATAGTTATGGAGCTTTTGGAATTAATGGGAATGTAGGTGTTGAAAGTGGCGGTGGAAGTGGTGGGATAGCAAGTGTTGGTCCAAGCCAAGTAGCATATTGGGCTTCAAGTGGGGATGGAGCATCTTCTTTTGGAGGGACTGGTGGTGATGGAAGTAGAGGTTATGGAGGAAGTGACCACGCATTAGGTGGATCAGGTGGTGGTGGTGGTGGTGGAAGAGCAGGAAAACAAGGGTGTCACTTTTATTTACATGCTGACGAAATAATTTTTTCTGGAACAATTAACACATCTGGTTTTAGTGGGACTAACGGAGGAAATGGTGGGAAGGGCTATGGACATTATGATGGTTCAAGTCGGGGTTTTCTTGCCAGAGGAGGCTGTGGTGGGGGTGGAGGCGGAGGCGGAAATGCTGGAAATATCAAATTATATTATATTACAAGTTATGATGGAACAGGAAAAACTACCATTATGACTGCCGGATCTAATGGGGGAGGAGGGACAATAGGGACATCTGAATATTATAATATTTCTGGAGGAGATTCTACTAATGGTTCGGCAGGAACCGCAGGTTCAGCAGGAAGTTTTACTTCACAAGTTCAAGTTTCTGGAGGATTCCCAGATACAAGCCCAAAAATGTATGTGTTTGGTGAAACCTATGATGAAACAGATGGAATAGGAGATGATGATTCAAAATGGTCAATTAAAAAACAAGCTAACGATGATTGGATATTATATAATGATGAGGTTTCAACTTCAACTATTTCTCCAGGTGATAATGTAATTGGAGTTTCTATTGATGGAACATTAACTACAAGTGCAGCAGTAAATTATAATTGGAAATTATATGACTTACAATTAGGAGGTAGAGCAAGAATGAGGATAGAAGCTAACGCTTATATGCAAACATTCATAAAATCAACATGATAAAATTTATATTAAATCTATTTAAAAAAGAAAAGATGATAGAAAGAAAGAAGATAGATAAGAGTAAGGTTAAAGATATTTTTAATCCTAAGAGTAAAACAATAAACCTCACACCGATTCAAGTTTATGTAATTGATGAGAAATATTCTTTAGGCAATTTTGAGAGTTTGAAAGCTTTTTTGAAAAAGGATTTTACTAACTTAAAAATTTATTTATCTGAACAAGCTGATTGTGATGATTTTGCTATTCAGCTTTGGAGTAGGTTCAAAAAGATTAATCCTAACTTTGCATTTGGCTTTGCTATTTCTAATTCTCACGCGTTTAATGTTTTTATCGACGACAAAGAAAAGATTTGGATAATTGAACCTCAAACTGACGAAGTCTTTGAATACAAAAACATTAAATCTAAATATAAATTAAAGATGGTGATAATATGAATGGAAATGGATTAGACATAACAGAAGAACAATTTATAAAAATGAGTTCAAAAGAAAGAGATCTAATGATGTTTAGAAATGTAACTCATATTAGAAAACAATTTAAAGATTATTCATTTCATAGAAAAATAAATTATGTTTGGTTATCTGTTTTAACAATCACAATAATAGGAAGAAGATTTATACCTTTATAATGGAAAAAATGAATTGGAAGATTTGGTGGAAGAAAGTAGGATTAACTGCGTTAGCAGTTTTAATTGCTGGAGGCATTAGTGTCTGGCAAAATAATCCTTACTGGTTAGCTCTTTTACCAATCTTAAAAGGTATTGAGAATTACTTTAAGCATAAATAATGACTACAAACCCAACTGATATGAAACAAGACGAACATGACGATAGTAGTGGAACACTTCGTGGATTACTTTATGGAAAAACTACAAGTGGTGAGGCTATTCCAATCGTTGTAAAAAATGATGGGAGCTTTAAATGACAACTAATCCAGTAGATATGATTCAAGATGAACATGATGATACTTCTGGTGCTAAAAGAATTCTTTTATATGGAACTACAACAAATTCAACAACTACACCAATTTTACTTAATGATGATGGGACAATAAAAATAGAAGAAATCTTAACTCATGAAGAATTATCTGATATGCCAGATGTGACAGGCACTAATTCAGACCACGACTCAAGATATTACACAGAAACAGAAATAGATAATAGAGTTTTATCAGATTTATCAGATGTAACTACTTCTTCAATCGCAGATAATGAATTACTTGCTTATGATACTTCTTCAAGTAATTGGATAAATCAAACGCCGACTGAGGCAGGATTAGATAATATTTATTTAAAATTAGATGGAAGCAATGCTAATACTAATATTGATATTGGAACTTATGATTTAACAACAGCAGGGGATGCAACGATAGGAGACTTAACTCTTAAGAGTAAAATAACATTAACTGGTGCTAATAGAGACTATTTGGGGACTATGACTGCTCAAAATACAGACCCTTGGAATTTAGACATAGTAGGGGATGGAACTGATTTCACAACTCTAAGTGTAAGCCAAACAGTTTATATATATGAGCCAGGAGGTGAAGGTCAAGCATATACCTATCCAATGTCAGTTAATACTATTACAGATAGCACTCATATGAATGTTAATGACTCATTCGGATTTTTTAGATGGCCAGGACCAACAGCTGTTAATGGTTATATTGAAGGGGATTATTTTAATTGGTATGATAGCTTAGGAAATGCTTTAATTAATATAAATACAAATGGTTATTTTCGTTTAGATAGTCCAAGCACAATATATTTTGGAACAAGTGCAATAGATAATAGTCAATTCTTATATAGCACAAGAAAGTTTGTAGTAGAACAAAGTAATAAAGATAGTTATGGTGCATTAAGATTTACAAATTATAATGATAGTGTTAGTGTTTCTCCAGGATTAAGTGGTGCAAAAGGTATATTTGGACTTACTTCTTCAAATACTAATCACTATACAATAGGTAGTTGGTGTATGGGGTATAATCCATCTTATCCAGAAAAATCAGCAGGGCAAGTAATTGGTATTGGTGGAATAAAGTTTTTACCAGATAGCACCCAAACAGCAAGTGCTAATTCAATAAAATTTTGGCAAACAAATGCAAATTTAGTAGGACAAGATTTTAATATTGAAGCAATGCAAGGTGCAGGAACAGACAAGGTTGGTGGAACAATTAATATCAAAGGTGGTAAAGCAACAGGAAATGCAGCAGGGGGTAGTTTAACCTTTCAGACATCAACAGCAGGATCAAGTGGAACATCACTTCAATCTTGGGCAACAAGATTAACAATAAGTCCTGATGGACTTCAAATAAATGATGCTACAAGTTTCACAGGAACAGGAAGAATTGAAGGATTAAAATTAAATGGAGTAACTAAAACAGCAAATTATACTATGACTGCAACTGATGATGTTGTTTTGTGTAACACAAATTCTTTTACAATCACTTTACCAAATGCAGTATTGAGTCAAGTTTATACTATTAAAAATATAGCTTCGGTAACAACAATTACAATAGCAACCACAGATGCAGCAACAATAGATGGAGATGCTACTTGGGATATATATGGAAAAGAAACAATAAGAGTAATAAATGATGGAACTGATTGGTGGATTGTCTAATGGAAAAATACTTAAAATCTAAAAGACTCAATATAAGATGACAGAACTAAGAAGAATACACGGATTGTATAATGATACCCAAAGTGCGACACCTCGAATAGATGCTTCTACGCATGCGTTTGAAACTATTGAGTATCCTCATCATGAAATTCATGCAGGTTCTCACTATTATGTTCAAGGCTATCTGACATTAGCAGACACTGAGACCTATTATATTAAAATGGAAACAACAAATTCAACTAAGTGGACACATTTCATTTTTGATATTAAATCAACAGGAATTTTAACAACCACTTTAAAAGAAGATTGTATTGGTGGCATGACTGGTGGAACATCTATGCCTCCTCTAAATAATAATAGAAATTCAGCAAATCCAAGCACAGCGATCTTAACTTCAGGAGTTACAGATTGCACATCATCTGGACAACTACTGGAAAGTGATAAGTGGGGTGCTGAGGGATTTAAAGAGAATATTGGTGGTGGTGGTTCAAGAGAGGACGAGTGGGTTTTAAAACAAAACTCAACATATCTAAGAATGTTTAGCTCATCTGCAGCAGATAACATAGTTCAATTTAAAGGAACATGGTATGAACATACCGATAAAAACTAAGGGGGTTAAAATGATAGAAAAAGTAGGAAATGATTACAATATTGTAACTTATAAAGAAGCAATAGACAAAGATGGAAAAGTAATAGAGGTAGTAGATACTACAATATCAAAAACTATGGAAGATATAGATTATCAAATAGAAGCAGCAACTAAGATATTAGCATATTGGACTAAGTTGAAATCAGATGCAGAAAAATCAGAAAGTATTTAAAGATGAAATCACAGGGTAAACTTGAGAATAGATTACTCTTAATGAAACCAGTGGAAAATGGCATTGGTAAATTTATTCCTTATTGTAATTATCAACACCATAAGGGAGTAGTTATTCACAATAATTACAAGCTGTGTGAAAGAAGAAAATGCACTCACTACTTGAGATTGTATATCGTTTACAAAGATTTAAATAATCAAAAGAATTCAAAGAATAATGGATAAACAAAAAGTTATAGAATTGAAATCTCAAGTCTATGATTGTTTGAAAACGATTGAAGTGGCGCAAGCCAAATTACAACAATTAAACCAAGCCATCAGACAAGAAGAAGCAATTCCTGACGAGAAACCAAAAGAAGAAAAATAAGTATAATAATCTTTAAATACTACTAATCTTTTTGAACAAAATGAAACATCATTCTAAATTAAATTTTAAGGAGGTTAAACAAATGGAAAAAAACATGAGTGCATTAGCTGTTGTTCTTGTCGTATTATGCTTGGTTTTGGGATACACTACTGGGTATGTTATGGCACCTGAAAAGGTTGAAACAATAACTAATGAAGTCATCAAAGAAGTTCCTACTATTGTGACTGAAACTATTACTCAAGAAATTGAAGTAATATCAACAGATACACAGCCTCTTTTAGATACTGCAATCGCAGATTTTCTGGAAGAAGTAGAAGATGATAAGAGCTTGCAGAAATGTAAAACAGTTAGATATGATGAAGATCAAATCAAAGTGAAAGATATTGATGAAGAATATTCTATCAGTTACGGCGACGACAGTTATACAGTAGCTTTTGTTGTTGAATTGAAATATCTTGACAAGGACGTAGAAGATAAATGTTATAAAGAATATGATGTTACTGCTTACTACGAAGATGATGAAGATGTTGAAATAAGCTATTGAAATTTCAATAGCTTAAGTAAACAGTTAAATTTTTAAATTCTTTTTTCTTTATTTTTTAGTGGCTTTGTTCGTGCAGAATTCTGCCACACTTTTATTCTAATTCGCAGGAACTTCTTAGCATTATCTATAAACTTTTAGGCGTTTAGCCATTCAAAACAACAATATTTAAAAACCATAATTCTTTGAAAAACTAATGCACGAACAAAAATTCTCATTAAGTAAATCTAAGACACCAAAGAGTTATAGAGGTATAGCAGGGAGAAATCCTAAAGCCCGTGCTTCTCATCAAAAAGCGAGTAAGGCTTGTTCTGGAAATTTAATTAATGTTAAAATGTTTAATTGAAGAATTCATACTTCACAAGACAAATTGAGAATTCATAAATCAAGAGAACATAAATACCAATAACAAAACTATTCAAAAATCGAGTGCTATCGGCTCTGGTTTTATTACCTAAACAGGTGTAGATTTTATGTTATGTTGTTTAAAAGAGTTAGTGTGGTATGCCTAACACGTGAAGAATTCACACCATTAGTGAGAAATCCAATATATAATGGAAATAAATAATATTAATAAGGGCAAGTGTAAGGGCTGTTCTGAGATTAGAATCTTAAACAAAGATGATTTATGTATATTTTGCACTACTACTTACTCTGGCCCTGGAATAGAAGTAAAAGAAAAGAAAATCTCAGATAATCATGGTAGAGAGATAAGATCAAAATCCGGTGACTTTAAGCAAGAAAACGCTTGGATGCAAAAATAACTGGGGATAATTTTGTCATTTTAGAGTAAATAATAAATATCGTAACATTTATAAACAAACATTACTAATAAATATAAGTAAACAATGGTATTAAAAACATTAAAAGATTTTGATTGGGGTTTTCTTAACGTTGATAAAAATGGGAAAATCATAATTGGAGAAAAGACAGAGTATTCTGAAAAAGCAGTAAAATATTTAGATTTAAAACAAGAAGCTATTAAGTGGTTGAAAGAATATTATCATCCAGATAAGACAACACTTCCAATAAGTGCTTGGTTAGATTTCTTTAATATAACTGAGGAAGATTTAAAATGAATATTCAAAAATTTGTAGAAAAAGTGCTTGGAGTAAAATTAACTAATTGGCAAATAAAATTTATTAACAAATATAAGGAGGTAAAAATAAATAATGGAAAATCAAAAAGGAGAAGTTCAAGCAATTTCTCAACAAAATAATGCTGTTCAGATAGATGATGTTTGGTATGATTTAGGTCCAAAAGTAAAAATGAATTATATTAAAAAAGGGCCTTGTGAATACTCAACAGAAGAAACCGACGGTGATGCTAATGATTTAGTTGTATTTTGTGGTAAGCCAAAAGGCGATAGCCCAAATTCTAACGGAACAGTAAATAACCCAAAAGGATTAGATAATACAAGTAATGATATGACTAAAATGGCTGCCTTAAAGTTTGCAGGAAATGTTTATATGGGAACTGGACAAGAGTCAGACGCAAAGGTCTTAACAGAAAGTGCATTAAATTTTTTGGAGAAGGGAGTATGGATAAGCACGGAGAAAGTTCAATGAAGTGGCGAGAGGATAGAGAGAAAAGAAAAGCCTATGGTAGAGATTATTATAAAAAAAATAAGTCTAAACTTCAAAAATCTTCAAAAGGAGATTATCAAAAAAATAGAGATAAATTATTAGCTAAGAATAAAAAAAATTATCAAGACAATAAAGAAAAGATAATCAAAAAACAAATAATTTATAGTAAAAAACCCGAAGTTGTTGAAAAAAGAAAGATTAGACTAAAGAAATACAGAAAAGATAATCGAGAAAAAATAAGTAAATATTATAAAAAGTATAGGCAAAAGAAAA